>Ga0224522_1000018_pt1 | contig 134703 bp, 93 predicted proteins | sample CFST25metaG_FD_182733 | JGI IMG/M metagenome (GOLD analysis project Ga0224522, IMG submission 182733) | Peat soil microbial communities from Stordalen Mire, Sweden - C.F.S.T25 | ecosystem: Environmental > Terrestrial > Soil > Wetlands > Peat | place: Sweden: Norrbotten County, Stordalen Mire...
CCCCATTAATATTGCCCCCTAACCCCCCTAAAGAGGGGATAATGCTGTCACATTTAGAAAATTTCATTGAAAAACTAGATTTAACCCCCCTTTAGCGGGGAAGGGGGGCGAAAAAATAAAAAACCCGCATCTTAATGCAGGTTTTTTTAAAATATTATAATGTCAGGTTTAGTTTTTATTCACAGCCTCTTTTCGTCTTCAGCAGGATCGTACTTTGAAGCTTTTTTGAACTCTTTCATCCCCTGACCAATTCCCTTCATAAGCTCAGGAATCTTGCGACCGCCGAAAAGCAGCACTACAACAACCAGTATCAGTAATATTTCTGTCATTCCTAAATTGCCCATCTCTTTTTGTTTTATGATTTATACAAAGTTAAAAATACTTTATTCAATTGCAAACCATGAAAAAGTTAAGACCTATCTCCTTATCCATCTGAGAACATCATTACCATTCGCAAGCAGTAAGAGTGCTAATAATATAATCATCCCTACAATCTGTGCATATTCAAGGAATTTATCACTTGGTTTTTTACCTGTAATTACCTCGAATAATAAGAAAAGAACATGACCTCCGTCAAGAGCGGGTATTGGAAGAATATTCATTACTGCAAGTATAATTGAAAGGAAAGCTGTAATGTTCCAGAATGCCTGCCAATCCCAGACACCCGGAAAGATGCTACCTATAGTAATAAATCCCCCAAGAGATTCATATCCTTTTGTATGTTTGGAGAAAATGAGCGGGATTTGTTTCAAGTAATTCGAAATAGTCTTGAAACCTTTATGTATACCTGCAGGGATTGATTGTAGAAATCCATATTTTAAAGTTATAAAATCAAATATCTCATTAAGCGGTTTCGAACTAATTACTATCCCAAGCATTCCAAGAGTGCCAGGTTTCAGGGAGATATTAATATTTTCTCCTTTGCGTACAAGATTAAGGTTTACAGGATGATCTTTGTTCTCGGCAAGATATTTTTGAAATTCATCATAATAAGTAAATTTTTCATTGTCGATACCAATGATCTGATCATTAAGCAGAACACCGGCTGCCTTGGCAGGAGATTTCTTTCCGAAGCCTTCAATCACATAATGTCCGAAAGGAATTCTGATATCGATCTGACCTTTCCCCTTCAGCATTTTTGAAATATATTCCTCAGGTATTTCAATATTCATAACCTTACCATCGCGTTCAACCTGAATTGTTTTTCGGTGGTTGAGTATAATATAAGAGCTTATTTCATGAAAATTTTCAACTCGCTGATTATCAACTGTCAGAATCTTATCACCATTTCTCAGACCTATTTCATATCCTACCGTATCGGTAACGATTCCATATTTGACATTTGCCGTTGGCAGATAGGTTTCTCCCCAGGCAAATAAAACAAGAATAAAAATCAGCATCGCGAAAATAAAATTAAAAATAACCCCACCGGTCATTATCAGAAGCCTTTGCCATGATGTCTTCGACCTGAACTCCCAGGGTTGGGGAGGCAGTTTCATCTGCTCCTTATCCATTGACTCATCAATCATGCCTGAAATTTTAACGTAACCGCCAAGAGGGAGCCAACCTATTCCATACTCTGTTTCCCCCTTCTTAAGTTTAAACAGAGAAAACCATGGATCGAAGAAAAGGTAGAATTTTTCGACACGTGTTTTAAAGAATTTGGCGAGTGTAAAATGTCCCAATTCATGTATAATTACAAGAATTGAGAGGCTCATTACAAACTGCAGGATTTTAATAAGTATTATCATCTTTCTTTTTGAAGTTTATTAATAAATCTTTGAGCCATCTCCCTGGCACTTGCATCAGTAATCTCAAGGAAGTCCAGATCAGGAGATGGGGAAAACAAACTATTTTCCATAGTATATTCCACAATCTCAGGCATTTGCATAAATCCAATCTTTTCGTCAAGGAAAGCCCTTACAGCCATTTCATTGGCTGCATTCAAAATACATGGCATATTTCCGCCCTTGTTAAGCGCCTCGTAGGCAAGTGTAAGATTCCTGAATTTTTTTATGTCAGGCTCACTGAATGTTAAAGATTTACAATCCTTAAGTTCAAGTCGTGGAAGATCGGATTGTAACCGGTCGGGATAGCTCAGCGCATAAAGGATAGGTACTCTCATATCTGGAACACCAAGCTGTGCTTTTACCGATCCATCAGCAAAATGGACAAATGAATGAATAATCGATTGAGGGTGAATGATAACAGAGATCTGCCCGGGAGTGAGATCAAAAAGCCATTTTGCTTCAATCACTTCCAACCCCTTATTCATAAGAGAAGCGGAGTCAATTGTGACCTTACAGCCCATATTCCAGTTTGGATGTTTAAGAGCATCCGAAGGTTTAACATTCTTCAGCATCTCTGCAGACATATTCAGGAATGGACCTCCTGAAGCTGTGAGTGTTATTTTTTCAATCGGGTTTCCATATTCTCCCACAAGGCATTGAAAAATTGCCGAATGTTCCGAATCGACCGGAATAATAATGCTTCCGGATTGATCTACCAGTCGGCCGATAATCTCACCGGCCACGACAAGAGTTTCCTTATTTGCAAGAGCAATTTTTTTCCCTGCCTTAATTGCAGAAATGGTGGGTCTTACACCTGAATAGCCTACAATTGAAGCGATTACCACATCTACATTTGATGAAGTAACTACCTGTTCAATAGCCTCATTGCCTGCATAGACTTTTATATTTGTATTATGAAGACTTTCTTTTAATTTCAGGTAATGATCGGGGTTTGCGATCACCACTGAATCGGGTTGATATTTATGTGCCTGATATATAAGAAGATCTATATTATTCCCGGCAATCAGGATCTCAACTGCAAATTTTTCCGGATATTTTGAAATGATATCCAGAGACTGTGTACCTATTGATCCAGTTGATCCCAACAACGCAATTCTTTCTGGCATACCGGGTTCCTGGTTATTAAAATAAAATATGTTTTTCGGGATCCAAAGGGCTCCCTTTGTACCAGATTTCGAAATGAAGGTGAGGACCCGAAGTATATAGTTCACCGGAGTCACCCACAACAGAAATTACATCACCGGCTCGGACAAGATCTCCTGTCTCTTTAAGTAGGCTGGCATTATGTTTATAGACTGAAATAATATTATTCGGATGCTGAACCTCAATTACAAATCCGGTTTCCATTGTCCAACCCGTGAAAATGACTGTTCCGTCCAGAACAACCGATACAAGGGCTTTTGGTTTTGTAACGATATCTGTGCCGAAATGTTTTGTTCTGACGTCATACTTACCTGAAACAATTCCCTTTACAGGCGGAAAAAAATGAAGGTTGGCCAGCCCTGAAACTGATTCGGATGCTGATGGTCCCAGAGTGAGATTATATTTTTCTTCTTTTTCAACACGAGCCCGTAAGACTGAATCATTTGGAGAAGTGTTGAATTTTATTGCTTTATAATCATTGGAAGTATCTTGTCGTATAGTCATTTCAGCAGGCTGGGCTCCAGATATTATTGAATTCAGATTGTCGAAATACTTATCCCTTAACTTTAGTTCACCATCGAGAGAATCAAGGCGAATCGCACTCATAAGAATATTCCGGCGCATAGTAACATCGGGATACCCCGGTATAAACTCCCGGAGGTTTGTGAATGATATGAGAGTACTTGTGCCCCATATAATAAAAAGGAGCAGAAAAGTAATCAGAAGGAATGCATTATATCTGGTTAGTTTGATTCTCCAGACCTCCTCTAATGTGTGATCATTTATTACGGAAAATCTGTATTTGTCGCGCCAGTTGCTTTTTTTCTTATCGTCTTTAGCCATCTTCTAGAAGTTATTCGGCCTGCAAAGATAATAATCCTGCCTCATCAAATGAATTACCGGTACCAAAAAAGGGAATTTAAACCTGTCAAACAACCTTTACCGGTTTGTCTTCACTCTGCCAAAGCCCATGTTTGGTGCACACCGTCATTGCAGAAAGGTTCATTGATACTTCAGGTGCAACTATGTAGAAATCGATCTCAACATGGGCGGGTGCGTTGCCAAAAACACCGGCGGTGTAACGGGCTTCCGCTAGAAGCGTTTCCCTGTTCCATAGCTGGATTACGCTTATGAAATGGTCATGTTCATCGGGATGAGGATATTCCTCTCCCAGCTTTACTTTAACCTCAAATTTCTCTCCTCTTTTAACTGTGTCAGCACAGAAAACATGAGGCATATGCCTGTCGAGATAATCGCGTTTTACCTCTTTGTCTTCCTTCTCTATCTCTGTTGCTTTAAATACTCTTGGCATAATAATTTATTTTCTGTTAATAAAGAGCTCAAAATCCAGGATAATACCTGGTCAATAAATTCCCTGACAAAATTAATAATTTATATTATAAGTGTCCATAAATAATGAAAAGAGCCTTCACTTTCAGCATTTTCACTTTTTGACCAAAACATGATTTCAGTAGATTAAAAGTAATATTAAAATGTAGCTATTTCTTATTTAATATATAACTTGTACCAAACAATTTTGTAAAATTCAAAAACAAAGTCTATGAAAAAACCTTTAAGTTTAGCTTTATTGTTATTCATGTTTTTAATAGGATCAATATCCTGTAAAAAAGCGTCTGTGACTTTCAATGGAAGAGTCATTAATACGACTGGCGTACCAGTCAGTAATGCTTCAATATCAGTAGATAATTCTGCCTCAGGCACTACTGATGCTTCTGGAAATTTTTCAGTAAATGTATCAGATGGATCTCATGTTTTTACTCTTAATGCGCCTGGATATACCGCAACTCCAGTAAGTGTTTCCGCTGCTGATCAATCATCTACCACTCACGACCTGACTCTATTGGGAGCGGCAAATATACAGGGAATAATAATAGATTCTCAGACCGGACTCGGTTTATCAGGAGCAACTGTTAACTTCTCTGTTGATGGAAATGCTGCTAATGTAGCAAATGCTGAATTGGTTGTTACAAGTCATAGTGATGGCACTTTTACGATTCAAAATGGACCAATTGGCGCTTTTTACTGTATTATAGTCTGTAATGGGTATTTTACCAGAACAACCGGGTTAAATACTTTCGTTGTTGGATCTAATGCGTTAACTCAACAAACTGTTGTATCAAGACCGGCACAAGGATCACTCAGGATAATCTTAACCTGGGGTTCGTCACCAGCGGATCTTGACTCTCATTTGACAGGTCCGAGTTCATCAGGTGGCAGATTTCACGTTTTTTGGGATAATCAAACACCTGACGCAGGTGTAAATTTAGACGTAGACGATGTTACTTCATATGGTCCGGAAACAACAACAATATCAATTTTACGGAATGGATTATATCGGTATTCTGTACATAATTATTCAGAGCAAGGGAGTACGGGTGGACTTGGTATAGCGAGCTCACCTGCAGTAGTTGAAGTCTATTCGTACAATGGGTTGTTGAATAAATTTACTGCCCCGGCCTTTACCGGTAACGGCAACGCGTGGCGTGTATTTGAAATGACTGTAAGTGGAACAAACGCCAACATAGTTACTAAAAATGTCTATGTTATGGCATCTTCCGATGAAGATCTTGCTACATTCAAAGGTGTCACAAAGAATGCAAAATAAAATATTAAATTTTCATCGATATTTAGTAAAAAGTGGCCTTTTGCCACTTTTTTTATTTTGAACTTATCTTTTTAATCCATAATCTGCCAGGTTCCTTTATGATACAAGATTTCAGGTTGAAAGAATTATAAACAGAGATATATCAATACCTTGAATGTTGTAAGAAACTTATATATTCTAAAGAACTTAAAAAAACAATATTCTGATAAAAACACTAAATCTTCAATATTCATTTTTAAAAATCAATAATATTTTGGTAATTGCTCCTTAAATGCTAAATTTGCACCGCAATTATACTGCGGGGTGGAGCAGTGGTAGCTCGTTGGGCTCATAACCCAAAGGTCGGAGGTTCGAATCCTCCCTCCGCTACAAAGAAAAAGCCCTGATGCTTCGCATCAGGGCTTTTTCTTTGGGCTGTAACCCATAACGGATCATAAAATAATCCTTCTTCCGGCAATAATATCTTTTTATGGACCCGTTAAAAGAATTAACAAATTATTTAAAACATCCATTTATTCAATTCGGGTTCAAAGTCTTTCTTGCTTCCCGATCAGGATCATTCTTTACTTCGCACTTATCATCCAGAATCATAGTCTCTCCTTTTGCCGTTGTGTATCTAGGCCAATCAGGCAATCCTGCTCCTCCTGGATTACCAGTCTTCATGAATTGCACAAGCGCATCTGACATTTTTGCTGACAGATTCCTTGGCCTCGCACCTCCACCTGTGTGTGAGATCTGAACATCAGTGTTATAAAACCAGAAACCGATATCCATAGTATGGAAAGCTCTCAGTCTGCCATCAAAGAGAGGAGTATCCCATCCAAACCATGCAAGATAAACAGGTGCCTGTTGCTGTGCTTTTGCATTTGCCGTCGCAATAGTTTGAAGTCTGTTGCTTAAGGCCATCGATAATATTTCTATTGGCTTTTTATCAGGAAAATCCCTGGCATATGCATCAATAATATTTGACGCATTTTCAGCCAATGAGACTCCAAAGCCTCTTATTGTTTTGGCTAACTCTTTAGCTTTATCGAATGTAATATTTTCAAGTGATGAATCAAACGAACTTGGGGATCTTTCATTAAATGTACTACAGATAATCATTGGTACTTCTGATGATAATTTACCAGAATAGAAAGGTTGTTGAGGAATGAATATTCCATCAGCTACAGGACCAAATCCTCCCATAAACCCTGTCATGCCTGTTTCTGTCCGTAACTTCACACTGGCTTTGTTGGCAATTGCATAATAGTCTTTCCATGGCATATCCTGCAGTTTATCAATCTGAGATGCAGATAACCCGGCTTCTTTCAGGATATATGACCCAAGCTTCTCTGAGTAATCCTTCAGCCCTCCGCTAAGGGTATTCCCGCTTAACGCGACGGCTTTATGGAATAATCCATTAGCTGATGGCATAGCAGTAAGAGTACAAACTTTTGCGCCTCCTCCTGACTGACCCATTATGGTAACATTACCCGGATCACCACCAAAATTTGAAATATTATCACGAATCCATTCCAGTGCGGCAACTATATCAAGCATACCAACATTCCCCGATGCCGCAAATTTTTCACCTCCAACTCCTGCAAGATTTGAAAAACCCAGGGGGCCAAGCCTGTGATTCAGAGAACAAAAGACAATATTTCCCTGACGGCTCAGGTTTTCCCCATGATACTCGGGGTGTTCTATTGAGTTTCCGCTTGTATAACCCCCTCCATGAAGCCAAAGTAATACCGGTCGTTTTGTATTGTCTTTATATCCCGGGGTCCAAACATTTATTCCGAGGCAGTTCTCACTAACATCATCATAATGCCAGTAGTCGGTAAAGGCAAGATACCTGTTTGCATAAAAATTATCGAACAATTGCGGCGCCGAATTGGGCCAGTAGACAGCAGGATATACTTCTTTCCAGGGATCGGGTTTCTGTGGGGGCATGAATCTGTTTTTTCCTGCTGTATTTGCACCGTAAGGTATTCCCAGAAAATTATAAATGTCTCTATGAATAAACCCTCTCACTTTACCATATATGGTGTCAGCTACTGCAATATTATCACCAATAAAAAGTATCTGACCATCTTTAGCTTCCTTTTTAACGGAAGAAGATGAAAATGAAGTTAGTGAAAGTGCGGAGGTTCCAAAGGTTAATCCGGCAGCCCCGGTACCCAGATTTTGAATGAATTTACGTCTGTTTGATTTCATGACATATAAGTTTAAACATGATTCTATTGTCTTCGAAAACATTCACTTATTTATTTTATCAATATAAGTGATCAATTTTAAGGTGTTGCAGGAGGAACAGGAATCCTCATAAATAATCTTCCTGCTTTTATTCAACTAATCCGGGGATTGCTTTCTCGCCTGTCTTTACCCAATGCCTCAATTCATCAAATGATTTCCCAATTTGATCAGGGGTGAAATTACAATGTCCCTGTCCATTGCATAATTTAACTGTCAGAAAATGGTCTTTCCCTTTTTGATGAACCATATTTTCAAAATTAACCTCTCCAAACTGTGGTGGTATTAACTGATCATAAATTGTGTGCATCAGTATTACAGGTTTCCCTATATCTCCTGTCCGATCGTATTTTTCGAAAATATTATCAGGACTGGCAGTTGCTTTAAAACGCTCAACCTTTTTATTGATTTCCCAATCATTTGAAAAACCTGTATAGATTGTATTGATATTATCGTAAGGGTTACCTCCTGATTTTATCGCAGCATCACGTAAAACCCCTTCACTGAAAAACAGGGAAAAAGGGATATCGCTGATTTTAAGGTAAAACTGACGGGCAAATTCTGCAGCTTTAACTGTATCTTTCGCGATAGCTTTTCTGATAGCCTCAATTTTAGTTCCCATATCAGCAAAGCCGGTGGGTTTAAAATCCGCATGGATATCAATTATTGTAAAGAGTGGCGTTATTACTCCCGGGAACAATGCATCGAATAATACATGAGCATCAAATTCTTTCCTGGTTTGTAAATATGGCCGACTCGATAATGGGCACATTGCCAGGGCTCCCTGATAATTCTTACTGAAATTTTCCATTATAGCCAGGGCAACGCCCCCTCCCATTGATTGGCCTGCCATAAAAGTAGAATCCGGTACACCATACTTATCCAGGAAATATTGTCTCAGGTTTTCGGTATCATCAACTCCCTGTGGCAATGCAAAGCCTTGATATTCGTATGCTGATGCAGCTACGGCAAAACCTCTGACAAGAAATATTTTTGCGATCTGATCTAACTGAGGCGAAGTGATCGCAGAAGGTGATCCCATAAACTCATAACCATGCGCAAACATCACTAACTTATGTTTCCAGTCATTCGGAATGAATATCTTATAGTGAGCGTGTTTTACGGTACCGGTATCTATCCTCGAGATGTTTTGGCCTTTTGCCGTGAGTAATAACGGTAACAGAAAGAGAGATAAAATAATTTTTCTTATCATATTAAATTTTTTACATCAGGGCTATGAAGGAACTGTACTTAATTGAAAATTACATCAATCAGACAGTCCTTCATTCCTGTTACTACATACTATTTTATTTTTACAAGAGCACCTCTCAAAGGTGCAGCCGGCGGGCCTGGTATCCCCATCATTAATCCTCCTGGCTTTTGTTCTATAGATACATTCAGAGTACCATAGAATTCTGAAAACTTACAGACTATCGTCTCTGAACCAAGACTTTCCTCTACAAAACGGGCCGTCAATTCAAGAGTATTATTATTTGTCCATGAATAACTAGTTGCGACTCTGATCACAGGCTGCTGTACTTTGTAATTCGCATCAACTGACTTTGAGAAAAGACGTGGAGAAGCTAAAAGAGCTGAAGATGTTGTATTAGTAAATTTCCACCCGTCTGCTGCACACTTAACAATGGATATATTATCATCCCTTTTTATAGCAAAGCTGCATTCGCCTCCGTTAAAGGTAAAATAAACAGACTGGATATTGTAGGTGTTTTTTTCAAGGATGAACTCTTTTTCTGAGATTTTGGATTCCAGTTCTGATTTAGATGCAGCGGTAACGAATGGTTTCAGGTTCAGCATCGCTTCTCTTTTCTGAAGAGTACTTATTAACTCAGAGTTTTCAGGCAAAGGTTTTTCAGATTTAATTGCCGGAATAAGATAATTATGTACAAGGTTTAATTCATCCTGAGTATTTTTTGCATTAGCAGTCAGAACTACGATAGCGTTTTTATCAGGAATGAGTACTACAAACTGTCCTCCCATTCCATCAAGTCGAACCGTATTGTTTCTGCCCCTCCACATCTGGTAGCAATATCCCTGTCCCCAGTCACTATGATTCAAAGAATCTTTATTAGCCGATAAGCTTGTAGGAATCTTAAATGAAGTTGCCTCCTTTACCCATTCCTTGGGAATAAGCTGTTTCCCGTTCCAAACACCATTCTGCAATAATAATTGCCCGAATTTTGCCATATCCTCCGTTTTGAGTCTCAGCCCTATCATTCCAAGGTTTATTCCCTGAGGGTTAAGGTCCCAGTCAATACCGCGGATTGCCAAAGGCCTGAAGATCCTGGGCAGCAGGTAATCAAAAACAGTCTGACCTGTAACCTGCTGGACGATGGCCGAAAGCATAAAAGTGGCCATATTATTGTACTTGAATATTGTACCGGGTTTATGAACTGGTACACTATTCAGGAAAACAGTCATCCAGTCGCCACCGGTTCCCATCGCCCTTGGCTCAGGATCCTGTCCGACTGACATTGTTAAGAGATTCTGTACAGTCAGTTCTCTCATATAATCGCTGATCGAATCAGGCTGAGAATAGGGGAAAAAAGTACTTACCTTGTCCGTGATCTTTAGCCTGTTCTCCGAAACCGCAAGTCCTATTGCAGTTGCAGTAAATGTTTTACTTGCTGAGAACATTATATGCTTCTTATCTGAACCATACGGATTCCACCACCCTTCGGCAATAACTTTGCCATGGCGGATAAACATAAAGCTGTGTAATTCAACCCTGCCAGTATCTACAGCATTCAGAAAATCAATGATCTTTGATGAGGATACTCCTTCATTTTCAGGAGTACTTCTGGGCAAATTAGATGTATCCTGACCATAGATGTTAACCGTCAGAGCAGTGTTAACCATCATGATCAGACATACAGCAAATATCCGAATCAGAATTTTCATATTATTCTATATTTAAAGTTCCCTGATCCAAATATTCCTGAAAGTAGTCGGATTGCCATGTTGCTGCAACTGAATGGGTCCGTCTCCATGTTCTTTAATTATATATTGGGGAATACCAGGAAAAACAGTCGGCCCCTGTATGGCTACATTGTTTTGAACCAATACTCCGTTATAAATAATCGTTATTCTGGGTCGGGTAAAATAAGTTGCATTATCCTTAAAACGAGGAGCTGTATAAATGATTTCGTATGTTTGCCAAACTCCTTCTTTTCTGCTCGGATTTACAAGAGGAGCATATTGCATATAAACAGCCCCTGCCTGACCATTACGATAGGTACGATTGCTGTAGCTATCAAGAATCTGGACTTCATAATTCCCCTGGATAATTACTCCGCTGTTGCCTCTGTCCTGACCTATAACTGTTGCTGGTAATCCGGCTGGAGTCTTCCATTCGATATGTAACTGAAAATCTCTAAAAACACGTTTTGTCTGTGCAGTGCCTGAAGAATCAGTTGGCTGCATTCCCCCATCTTTCAAAATCCAGGTAATCGGTTTTTTCCCACCAGGGCCACCAGGTCCCCATGTAATTTCTTCCCACTCATTGAGATCCTTACCATTGAATAAAACTATAGCATCTGAAGGAGGATCACTGTCATTTATGCCTGATTCAATTTTTTTAACTTCAGGATCCATTATATGTTTTATATTGGTAAAAAACATATTCTTCTGCATAGGGGTAAGGGAATCAAATGAGTTTGTGAATTTTTCTACAATTGCTTCCTGCTCAGCAAAATTAAACCGCATCTGTTCATTTGGTGCTTTTTGTTGAGTGGCAGTTTCTTTTGACTGAGGATGTTTTGATTGCAGCGCCTTCTGTCCACTTAGTAATGTAAACGAAAATAGCAGCACCGTTAAGATAAATAATTGTTTCATGGTAATTGAATTTGTTTGAAATCAAAAAAGTAAACACAAAAATTGATTGATGAGAGAAGTAAAAAAGTCTTATAAATTTAAATAATATTCTAATCAGTTTCTTTATTAAAAATCAGGTAGTTTTATACGGTCAGTTGAAATTTATTAAAATATACCGACAAATGCATTTAATTCCAATATCTTAATCATATCTGATATTAATTCAAGGTTAGATATTTCATCTTCCTCCGCTACAAAGAAAAACCCCGCAGACGCCGAAGGCGGATGCAGGGATTTTTCTTCGGGCTGTTATCCAAAGAGGATCAAGCCGAACGAAGAGAGGCTTAATTCTCTTTTTTTATGTCTTTCCCCTTTCATCCCCTCCCCCGGAGTAAGACATTATCATTTTACATTTTTAGCTTTTCTTTAAAATATTTCTCCTGTACACTCGTCTCTTAATTAAAAGATGTTTTTCAAAGGAAGAAAAAAAAAAGTAATCCATTAAAATCAAATCGACAAAAAGCGAACAAGATGAACGATAACAATTCAAAACCACCTTCAACCAGCGATCAATTCAATAAAGTATATAGGTCGCCAATAGCTTCCTGGGCCTGGAGAGATATTCGTATCCCAAAGGAACTTAATGAACTTGTCGAAACAAATAACCCAAAAACTTCTTTAGAATTAGGTTGTGGAATTGGAGGATTTTCTACTTATATGGCAGAGCAGGGAATAAAAGCAACAGGTGTTGACTTTTCATCAGTCGCAATTGAAAAGGCAAAAAAAAGAGTAGCCAATTCTGAACATAAACCAACCTTCCTGGTAGGGGATGTAACCAATTTGGAAATGTTTAACGAACAGTTTGATATTTCCTTTGATGTTGGTTGTTTTCATTGCCTGAATGGAGAAGGTCAGCAAAAATATGTTTCAGAAATATACAGGTTGTTAAAACCTGGAGCGACACATTTGATTTGGGCGTTAGATAGTGCTCCCAGCGATATTAAGATAACACCTGACTATATTGCTAAAACATTTGAGAACGGGTTTCAATTAGTGAATTCCATGTTTAGCCGAAGAAGAATAATCGCATCGCATTGGTATTGGCTTACACGTATAAAATAATTAGGAGAAAAAGATGCAGCAAAATAAATCGTTAATGGTCGATGTAAAAAATTTAACCAAACAATACAAGAACACAAAAGAATTCGCAGTAAATGACATCAGTTTTTCTGTGGGTGAAGGCGAGTTTTTCGCTTTTCTCGGTCCCAATGGAGCGGGAAAGTCAACAACAATCTCAATCATGACCACTACACTGAGTAAAACCTCAGGTGAGGTTACCATTGCCGGATATGATCTGGCAAAAGAAGTTAAGCAAATTCGTAAGAATATCGGTATTATTTTTCAAAAACCAAGTCTTGACAAATATCTATCGGCAGAACAGAATATCCGTTTTCATGCCTGCATGTACGGATTGTATATGTATCGTCCGTTTTTTAAGTGGATGCCTGAAGCATACAAAAACAGGGTAATGGAATTGTCGGAGATTATGGGTATCAAGGACGATTTATGGAAACCAATCAAAAAATTTTCCGGCGGTATGCAAAGGAAACTTGAAATTGTCCGTAGTTTGATTCACACTCCGAAAATATTATTTCTTGACGAGCCAACTCAGGGGCTTGATGCAGTGAGCCGTCGGGCGTTGTGGAATTACATCAACCAAATGCGTAAGGAAAACGGAACAACAGTATTTTTGACTACCCATTATATTGATGAAGCCGAAAATGTAGATAAAGTGAGCATAATAAACCACGGCAAAATTATTATTTCAGGTACACCGAATGAGATAAAAAAACACCTGGTACGCAAAGAATTGATTCTTGATGCCGAAAACAGGGGGACACTCGAAGCGGAACTCAAACAAATGGGGCTTGACCCTATTAATGGAAATCACATTACCGTTTCATACAACTCTTCAACACCTATGGAAATTTTACAAAAATTACAAACTCCGCTAACAATATTGCGGGTAAATGAGCCAACTCTTGAAGATGCATATATAAATTTAGTTGAACGGAAAGGAATACAATGATAATGAATACAATAGCTATTACAAGTCATAAAGAAATGCCGAAATTTCTACAGGAAATTAATGCAGTACTCACTATTGCTTTCAGGGAAATTATCAATACAATTAAATCACCAGAGAAAATAATCCCTACTGTAATTATGCAATTCATGTTTCTGGTCTTTATGGGTGGGGGAATTTCACAAAACTTAGGCATCAACATGGGGTTTAATTTTAATGAATTCATTGTGGTTGGTATGGTCATAAATGTCCTGTTTATGACGACTTCGCAAGGTATTACCACACTGATTGAAGACAGGGAAAACGATTTTACGCAGGAGATATTTGTATCGCCTATTTCGAGGTTTTCAGTCATTATTGGCAAAACAATAGGGGCATCAATCACAGCTTATATTCCATTTTTAGCAACAATCATTATGGGTATGTTTATGGGTGTATCTGTTGGTGATGGTAAACTGCTTACTCTTTTGGCAATTTCGCCATTTATATGTATTGTCGGGAGTTCAATTGGTGTACTGCTACTGGGGTTTATTCAAAAAAGTTCAACAATGGGTGTCATCACAATGATGGTATCCATGATACAGATGTTTCTTGGCGGTGCATTGTTCCCTATAAATCATTCCACTGGCGTAATCGCATTCATTTCTCATCTGATGCCAATGACCTATTGCCTCGATTTTACGAGAGGTATATTCTATCACGGAAAACCAGAATATGCTCAAATTGTCATGTATTCACCCTCATTCAATTTGCTAATCATTACTGTATTTACAACACTATTTTTTATGATGGGAACATACTTTTTCGTACGCTCTGAGAAAAACAAATGATTCATGAAAACCATTTATTACATTTAAAGTAATTTACAAACTCATTCACCTACCTATTTATATGGACAAATTATTGGCGACCCTTAACTTAAAAACAATAACTATGAGCAAAAATGGTATTGGCGTGTTCGTAAAAAATAATCCTCTATAAAGAAACAAGGATGATTACAGCTATAAAAAATATACAAATTTTCGACGGGGATAACATTATTGCTGAGAAGTTAATCCTGATTGAAGGGGAGCGGATTCTTAATGTTGGCGGAGAGATACCAGCCGGGGCAACTATCATCGATGCACACAATGCAACGCTAATGCCGGGACTTATTGATTCGCACGTACATACTGATATTGACGGATTACATGACGCACTTTTATTCGGTGTAACAACCGAATTGGAAATGAATGGAAAATGGTCATCTAACCAACGCAAAAAAATAGCTAAACGGCATGATATTGCTGATCTCCGTTCACCTGGCATGGGTGTCACTCCTCCCGGCGGACATCCTTCTCAGTATATGAAATCGAGCAATAATCTGCTTATAAAATTATTCTTTCGTTATCCATTTGTTTCAACCCCTGACGAGGCAATCAGATTTGTGAATAAGCAAGTTACCAATGGAGCTGACTATATCAAGATATTTATTGAAGACGGATCTTCTATTGGTTTTCCGGGACTAACCGTTATTAGTGATAATACTCTCCTTGCTGCTGTGAAAGAAGCTCATCGGCTTGGAAAGATGGCTATCGCTCACGTGACAACCTTTGAAGGGGGGCGGAAAGCAATTTCTGCAGGAGTAGATGGGTTAGCGCATTTGTTTTTTGACCGTCAACCTAGTCCGGAACTGATTTCCTCACTTGTTTCTTCCGGAGCGTTTGTTACCCCCACGCTAGTGGCGCTCTCAACCGCTTTCGGCAATAGTGCAGCCGGGCTGGCCACAGACAAACGGGTAAGTTCCAGACTCAGCAAGAAATGGCTCAATTCACTCTCAAGGAGCATGAATGTATACCCTCAGGGGAAACTCGAAGATGCATTCGCCAGCGTAAAGGCTCTCCACAATGCGGGAGTGGACATTTTGGCTGGCAGTGATGTATCGGAACCCATCCCAATCCTTGGCGGTCTCGCCCATGGCGCCAGCCTTCACCACGAGCTCCAGTTACTGGTCGCTGCAGGATTGAAACCTATTGAAGCCCTCCGCTCAGCAACTTCCATACCTGCAAGACGGTTCGGACTTACTGACCGAGGAAGGATAGTTCCCGGAGCACGAGCTGACCTGCTTTTAGTCGACGGAGACCCAATCACCAATATCAGTGACACGCTGTCCATTCTTGGAATCTGGCGTTGTGGTACTAAACTCCGCTACAAAGAAAAAGCCGAGGAAAACGAGGCTTAATCCTCTTCCTTTTTGCCCCCAAACCCCCTAAAGGGGGCTTAAATCAGTTATATCAATTGAATCTGTTCTGTGAATAATCCTCACAAGTCGGGAAGTGCGGTGAGGTGTTTTCTTCGTTAAGCACTCTTTAGAGAATATCGAGGATACGCCGGCTGGCTAAGACAAGTAATCCCATGAACTCATACCCCTCTTTCGCTCAAGGAATTTGCATTATTTAAAAGTAAAATTCAGAAAAATCTCATTTTCAGGATTTTCTGTTTCTGTGAATAAGTTGGTCATATTAACCACGCCTGGTAAGTTATATTTTAATCAATATAAATAGTTTAACAATAAGTACTTAATCAAGTCCATACCGGGTTAATTTACGCCAGTGAAAGATGGTTTTATAATTCAACGACCTGACATAAATTTGTATCATATTCAAATCTTTCCTAAATTTATATACAGATTACAATGAGAATGGCAAGTCTCATTCAGAGGTTGAAAACTTTAAAATCTCGGACCACATGATAAAGATCAAAAGAGTTTTTACTTTTTGTCTAACGGTTACTTTATTTATACCTCTGAGCATCAAGGGACAGACTACTGATTGCTCTTCAAGTTATGATCAGGCGCTTCTTCTTTACAACAGAGGAATGGCAGACTCGGCCTTGAGAGTTCTGCAACCATGTCTTGAAACTAAAAGGATTTTAAATAGCACTTCACGTCAAACAAGCGGAAGAATATTTCGCCTGGCTGCATTATCAAGCATAATGACAGAAAACCCTGGCGATGCTGAGAAATATGCTAAGCAGATGCTTCAATATATGCCCGATTATAAAAACATTAAAAACGAGGGAGATCTTATGGAATTCCGTCTGATCCTCGATAAATTTTCAGCTCAACCATTATGGAGAATAGGCATCTCGGCAGGTGCTAATTATCCATTTATTGACCTTTTAAAAAAATATTCATATTATGCAACTGAAGGAGCCACTTTCAGCCTGAAGAACTCTCCCGGATATCAGATTGGAATAACGGGAGAAAGGTTTCTGACAAAAAACATTTCGCTGGAAGCAGGTGCAGCAATGGCCAGGTATATATTTAGCTATGGGATTAATACCTCTTCAGACCAGCACGTAAATTATAATCAGAATATTTATATGGCTGAAATTCCGGTTATGGCAAAATACTATTTCCTGAAAGGTGCCTTCCGGCCATATCTAGAAGGAGGCATATCCGGCAGGTTTTTGCTTAATTCAATTGAAAAATCTGATGTTTACGGAAAGTACTGGTTTACAAATTCCTCCAATTCAGATAAAGTGCTGGCAACATTTATTTCAGATTTTGAATATTTGAATTTCGGTATAGGTTGTGGAGCAACATATGATCTTAAAGGTTTCAGTGTAAGGATGGATATCAGGTATAATAAGAGCATAAAGAGTAATCTCTTATCCAGGTTCGACAATATTAACGATTATGGTGATATCTCCGCTGAAGAGAAATTCAGCTACACTGATGATCTCAATGTGATTTCTTTTAATAATATCAGTATCTCATTATCCCTAATTTATAATCTGAAATACAAAGTCTTTTAAATCATATTGATGACAAAATTCACTTTTTCTTAGTTTCCGGGTCTTTAATACAACGTAAAGAAGCCGCATCATCAATTGCCCAGGACTGCCAATCCACACTACTATATCTCCCTAATCCATAAGACATTAGAGGACGGGTAGTGTCAGCAGGAGGTGAAATAAAAGTAGCTGACCAGAAGGCAGTCCAGTCACCATCGTCGAAAAATCCTTTTTCCATAATAGTTGGTGCTAAAAAATACCCTGCGGGTAATGCACTGAAACCACTATTGTTATTTGCGTCATTATTAGGAGGATCCCAATGTGAGGTACCCTCCTCTCTCAATGAGTTTGATGCATTCTCAATTCCACCATTATAATTTATAAGGACATCCCATTCTTTCAATGTCGGGATATGCCATCCGGCAGGACAAACCCCCCTGGTAGTACCAATGATTGCGGAATCAGATTGGGCATTTTGCATTGCTGATCTCCATTGATACATGCCTCCATAGATATTACAACCGATAGGATCGTCATTATAGCAGTATTTTTCAATGATCTGACTTTCTGTTTGATCCGTTCCATGGATTACCATTTTCCCAATGTTAAGATTTTCTGACATCCATATCTGAGTGCCAATTTTTACTATCCCATAAAATTTCATATCACGGCTATCCACAAGTCCGTTAACATAAATAAAAACTGTATCCTGCACTAATTGATCTCCCACGGCTGAGGATATAATTATTGTTTCTTTATGTTTATCCCTAGATAATCCGGTCCGGTTTATTAAAATTGTTATTGTATCCGTATTCTCATTTATTTCACCTGAGGATGGATGAATTTTAATCCAGCTTTGACTGGATGTAATACTGTATTTAGATTTCCAGATTCCTCCATTTGAAATGGAAAGAGAACCTGATGTATCAAAACCTAAATCAAGATAGTGATCTGAAAGTCTGAGAACCGGGCTCTCATTGAGAACAACATTTGCCTCCTTCGCTTTGGCAGGTGTAACAAAAATAGTTTTAAGGTATTTAGTATAACCTGGCTTAGTGACCTGAAGCTGGTACTCACCCTGTTCTATGTGTATAAAACCGTATCTTCCGTCATTTCCGCTTGTTGCAGAATCTTTTAAAGGATTAAGTTTAACCGTTGCGTTTTCAATAGGGTTGCTCGTTGACACATCAATTATTAACCCGCTGACACCACCCGAAAGGATTACCTGCTCAGGTTTGCAACGGCATAACTGTATTATAATAACTAATAAAAAGAGTATTGCGAGTTTTAAAGGTTTCATCAATTTAAGTTCTCTTGGTTAATAGAATATTATAATATAAAAACCATAAACAGGCAATTGTTAATCAGGTCAAAAAAAATCAAATCCTAGTTTAAAATGACCTTATTGGTCTTACTCTGAACAGGTCTTGTTTCCCTAGAGAAACAACCGAATTCCCATTCAGAAAATTTAAGGCTTTCGCTGCCACCCAATATAGTCTTGTTCCATCAAGATTTTTTGCCTGAGTTGAACTCCAGTAACATTCATTACCGAACCCGTCTATTATTGCACGTTCTTCATACATTAATTTTAATTCCCTGAATGATGGTAAATACCAGTCGTGATAACCATTCAATGACAGGCTATAACAGACATAGGCAGCGTATTCTCCTTCTCCGAGTTCATTAACAATCCTTTCTGTATTTAATTTCCCTTCGCCAAGCAGGTCTCCCATGGCCGTAGCTTCTAAAAATAAATTGGGATACCAGGGCACATTAGATTGATAATCTGATAATGCGGAAATAAATCCATGCTCTCCAGAAGAATCAATATAGAAGATATTTCCACCTTCATAAAATAGTCCGATCCTGAAAGTATCGGTTTTAAAGTCAACTTCCTCTCCATAAGAAATACCTGTGTTGTTTACGGCATAGGCCCTCAGATAGTACTTTGTATTTGATACTAGTCCGGTAACACTACATATGAAGCTGCCATTCCCCTCTCCCTGGCTGATATGGTCATTGTCGATTGTCGGACCATGATTCTGGCTCCAGCACACTCCTCTTCCGGTAATAGTTGAGCTACCGTCGCTGGTAACATTACCTCCTGTCTTTGCTGAAGAAGGAGTAATCATTTCAACAGGGTTAGTAAATATTGTAGGTAGAGATTGATTATCCTTCTTGCATGACCCATTTGTCAAACAAAGAAGAATACCAAGAATCCGAAATGCGATTTTAAAGTTCATTTTTTTCTTAGACAATCTCTCAATTTTTTACACATCTTACAGACAACGCAGCTGATTTTGATATAATTCCAAATTCAGCGGAGGGAGAATCCTTGTGAAGTTTTATATAATATGCTTCACCATTTGAAAATTCAGTGGATGAATAAAAAGTGGCATAACTGGAGTCATCAAATATTCTCAGAGTCCCATCAAATTCACCATATTCCAGTGCTTCGATATTGAAAGGCGTATGAGGCGAGTATCTCCAAACATTATCAGGTATCTTAAGAGAATCACCTGCAACGGAAGACTCTCCATAATAACCTATAAGAGTTTCCCATTCCTTATAAGTGGGAATATGCCATCCTGCAGGGCAAACACCCTGAGTAGTTCCAATTGCATAATTATCAGAAGGTGCATATTCCATCATTTCACTCCATGTATATAAACCACCTCCTTCATCACATTGAGTATAATCATTATTATAACAATATTTTTCAAAAATCTTATTATTTACTTGATTAAAACTTGTATCAGTATAACTTCCGACATTGAGATTTTGTGCTAGCCAGGTTTGTGTTCCTATCTTTTTAATGTTGTAATAATGAAGATCTTTATCCAGAATCCCATTCGCTAAAACAGGGATGTTATAATTCTTCTGAAACTGATCAGAAATATTGATCCATACAAATTCCTGCTTTTCTCCGATGGGGAACTTGTCTCTGTTTATAGATACAGTAATTGAAGTTGTCCCCTTACTTATTTCACCTAAAGCAGGCTGGATGTCAATCCAGTTTTCGTTAATAAAATAATCGGGCCGCATAGAAAATTTAAATATTCCCTCTCCCTTATTGGATATTGTGAAATGCTTAATGGTGGAATCAAATCCAAAATCGAGGTAGCTGCATGAAAAATAAGGGGAAGGTATTCCATTTAAAGAAAAGTTGAGATCCTCAGTTCTGGCTTCAGTAACCGTAGTATTCTTTAGGCTGCTTTGATATAATAATCCCTTAGAGGCAAGAATTTCATACTCACCAGGTGAAATGTTCATAAATTTATATTTGCCATTGTTGTCTGTAGTTGTTGAATCATTTAACGGTTTCAATATCAGAGATGCACCTGATACAGGATGGCTGGTCAAAGAATCAGTAACAGTACCACCTATACCTCCATGTAAAAAAAACTGCTCTGGTTTACAGTGAGAAAAATAAAAGCTTAGGATTAAAATGAAAATAATCTTTACAGACCTCCTGGAAATCATTGCTTTGCAGATTTTATATAAATTTATAAATAATTACAATTCAAGTCAAATGTATTTTGAACCACCCTTATCCTGTACATCGGATACACATGAGGGGCATATGTAATTAAATAAATGCAGATCACTTCATGCCAGGCATTACCAGGTCACCTTTCACATAATACTTCCATTCCAGTTCCGTCAGCTCTTTTCTCCCCATCTTTGACCGGAGCAAGGAATAAACATTATTGATACTTATCGGGTAAATATGTAGTATCCTGTTATCACCATAGAAAAGGTATTTGCTATCCTCATCAAATGCAACAGAGAATATCTGGCGGTTATTATCTATCACTATAGGTACAAGCTTATCTATATCCTGGTCAGAAACATCGCGAAGGTCCCAAAGCATAATTGCATCAGGACTGGTACTAACAAACCAGTTCCCGTCAGGTGTGAAACCTGTCTGTGAAACCCGTGATTTATGCTTTACAGTAAACTGACCCGATGAAATTACATGGAGGTTATCAGGATTAATTGTAAAAACCCTCAGTGTTCCTGCGCTTGATGCCACAATCCATTTATGAGTTGAATTGTAAGCAATCGTCTGCAATGGGAAGCGGCTATTGCCAGTATAGATGGTTTCCGGCTCCCTGTCAACTTTATTCAAATCGAAGCTGAAAATGTTACCCGTTGAGTTGGTAAATATAAGATGATCCTGACCGACAAGAACAAATTTCTGAACAGACTCGCTGAGAATCAGTTCTTTGACAGTTTTTTGCTGTGAAAGATCCCATATATGTATTGTTTTGTCAGTTGAAGAGGAGATAAGCCAGTTCTTCCCAGGAACAAAAGCGAGGCACTGAACACGGTTACCATTATGATTATAAAGTAATTTCTGCTCGGAGGATTTCGAATCAATATCATCAAACAGAAATACATTTCCATCGAGTGTTCCGCATGCAAGCCTGTTCGACCCTTTGTCAAAAGAGAGTGATCTAACCATGGATTTCACAGGCAGGCTGAAAATCCGTTCAGTTTTCAGAAGTGGGAGCTTTTTAGGTGTGGATGCATCAAGCACTGAAATATTAAGTTGCCCGATATTGTTGCTGAAAACAATTTTTTTATACCCTGAACTTATTGCCCATATCTCCCCGTCTGTCAGAGAATCCGTTTCAAAGAGCAGACAGGAATTCTGAAGTGATTTAAGAATATCGCCATCATATTTTACCAGTCCGCTGTTCTGACCGAAATTTTTATACCCATAATTAACAAGGTGGTAAGCCGATAGCGATAGCAATGCTCTTAAGGTGTCGTTCTCCTGCATCATCAGCGATTTGTTTGCCAGTTCCTTCCCGTTGAACAGATAAAGATAAAATTGCGATTGCCTGTCAGTCTTTATAACTTCATTCCTGGCATCATCTGCTTCCTTTTTGGCAACAAGTGCGAGCCTCTCGTTTTCAACAGCTTTATTCTTTTCTGCCAGGGCCTGCTTTCTTGAATCTTCAGCCACCATGTTAGCCGAAAGGGCTACCTGTTTCTGCTCGTCAGCTAGCTTTTTCTGTTCAATGGCAATTGCCTCATTTTCCTTAGCTTTATTCTCATCCTGGAGACCAAGCATCCTGGCATTTTCAGCTTCTTTGTTTGCTTTCAGGGCTTCATTTTTTTGCTCCTCAGCTACCCTGCTTTGTTCCAATGCCTTCGTCCTTTCAATCAGAGCCCATACAGAAAAACTAAAAAGAACAGCAATAAGCATAATAACTGAGACAAAGGACAGGTTTCTTCTTCTCAGCCTGATCCTCTGAATTTCCTTCCTGCTCAGTTCAATAAAATCTTTCAGTTCGTTGCTCAAAATAAGCTTAGTTTCAAACTGTTCAATATATTTCAGGTCGTTATTAGTAAGTAATATATTTCTCTGTTTATATATCCTGAGACTGTTATCAAGGAATGATCTCACCTCTATCATTTCCTTTTCAGAGGCGGTCATTCTTTCGTATATACGCCCTGCAATTGCATCATGCCTTAGTTCGTAAAATCCATCTTCATTTTTATCAGTTATGATCCTTACATTTACAAGATGCATAAGAATCCCCTCGATAACATTATGTTCATTAGTTGTTCCGGTGACCTTGAGGGCAGCGCATATATCATCCAGGTTCACCAGTTTTTTTGTGCCATCGGTGGAGATCATGGTCTTCAGAACTGCCTCGCCAAGTTCCCCGTCGGGCATCAGCTTAAGTTGTTCATCGAGAAAATTGCTGAGGACATTGCCTATCCTGCCCAGGCTAACCAGATCCTCGTTATTGATCACAGGGTTTTCGGGGTCTCTTTTTGCTGCGGTTCCGTAGAGCCTGTCCATCAATATCTGCATCCATGTAAGCTCAAGTCCTTCCGATTGCCATACAAGCTGGTCAATTATTTTATCCGCAAGCCCCTCTTCTATTCCAACATTACATGCAAGACATGGTTTTATAATAGCTTCTTTTGCTGAATATCTGTTCATTTTTTCAATACGTACCCTGTTAATGTAGAGACCCGGAATTTCTGATTCAAATTCGGTGAGACTTGCAAAATATTCCTCCCTTATAACAAGTATGATATTTATTTTCAGCCTGCTTTTAATGATTTCACTTAATCCGGCTGCGAGCTTTTTTCGCTCCTCTTCGTCAGATAGGATAAATACCTCTTCAAACTGATCGAAAACAAGAGCAACAGGCTTTGAATACTTATAAAATATGTCCTCGAGTATTTCAAGTGGATCATCCAGGCTTATTCCCGAATATTTTTTGATTTCAGAAATGAAATTATGGTAAGGGTTTTTCCCGCAGCGGATATTAATAGAGTAAATATCTTCCTTTGGGATTTTTGAGATAAGTCCGCAGTTTATGATAGATGATTTGCCTGTCCCTGATTTGCCGTAAATAAGCAATAGTTTCCCCGAATAAAGTTTTCTGAATATTTCATCAGTTTCGTTGTCCCTTCCGAAGAAGATATTTTCATCCTCACGGGTATACGAATCAAGAAACTTAAACGGAACCCTGGTTCCTTTTTTCAGCTCTTTACTCTCTTTTTTAAGTCTCGAAAAAATATCATCAAGTGAAAGCTCCTGATCTGACATGATGTTATTGTTAAGAAAATTAAAACGGCTTCGATATTATTATTTGCGCGGATACAAATTCGTGGTTAAATGATTTACATAGGGACATTCAGCTTTTCAGCAAATGCCTTATATTCCTGATAAACCTCTGGCTCTGAAAAAAACTCAAAGAATTTAATCAGGGAATTTATGGTCTCAAGTTCAATTGTTGTTCCGGACAGGTTGAATTGTCCACCATTCCAGACAGGCTTGTACCTGACTGTCTTATCTTTATCCCAGTCGACATACATGAAAATATCGGCAATTTTGTTTTCACCCTCATTGGAGTGAATCAATACGGGATCGAGATTGAGATAGTTCATTTCCTCACCCCCCTTCACAATTATCAAAGCTGGAGTGTTCACAATCTCAGAAAGGATTTTATTATAGGCATTGAACTCGGAACTGTTACCTGTGACCTCAGAAAAAGCATGGAAAAAGGTAGGGTTATTCCATTTACGGTACTTGACTAAAATATGATCAACATACAGGAATGAATACCTCGTGAGAAATTCAAGTCTCTTAAGGATCGTCATGAGTAGTTCTTCTGTCTCAACACAGAATTCTTCAATTATTTTATGCGTCAGAGTAAATTCAGGACGCGAAAGTTTGTTCCTGATAGCTATCATCGCATTGAAAGCTTTAAGAGATTTACTTTCACCGCCATTTTTATCAATGATGTATTCCTGCATTTCAGGAATGAACATAGGTATGTTCCCTGAGTTGAACAGGTTAATACATTCCTCTGTAAGTGATATCCATTTTCCGAAGGAAGTTTTGGTGAAAAGCAACGGAAAATGCTTTTTGAATTCTTCTGTTGAAGAGATCTTTGATTTTGAACATTTATCAAGCAGGTCCACAAGTGAGATAAGGGCAAGCATGTGAATTGTAATCTCAGATAGCTTCAGGATCTGTCTAAGCCTGCTTTCATTTATTGCAAGATATTCCCTGGTATTGAGTCTTCTGAATTCAAGTGCGATGGGATAAGGATATTCGTTTTCGATCATCCTTAATAACTGGCGGTCAACAGGAAGATTTACAGTCAGTTTCTCTTGCAGGTCTGGAACTTTTTCTTTTTTAATCTCTTCCCATTTACCAGGCGCTGGTGTTATTTCCTTTTCCGTTAGGCCATCACCTGATCTTATCCCCGAGAATATCTCTTTTATTGCATTTGCTACCTTGTTTATCTGGTCGCGGTAGATGGTTTTGTTCACATTATCCTGCGACTTGTCCTCTTTCACCCGTAATGGTCTGTTGACTCCAGGTGATTTATAAATAAATTCGACACCTCTCAGCGTCCCGCCCAAAGTTGATTCACAAAGTTTAATGTCGTCTGCATCCAGATCATGTATCCTTACTGGCAGTACTCTGTTTGCAACATTGCCACTAAGGAGCTTGATCTTTAGTCCATATTGATCCTTTGAAGCTTCCTCGATAAAAGCTTTCAGTTCATGCTCCCATGCAAAAGATTTAGGATCACAATATGTATGTGAAATTATCGGAATAAAGATCAGGCATCTTAATTTTTCCTTAAGAGATTCATCAACATCATGCGTCTCAAGAAGTCCGTCGTGAGGATTCATATCAAAATAAACACTTATCTCCTCTTTGAAGGTTGCTTCCAGCTCACGTTTCAGATTATCGGCAAACTCTGTTACCCAGCCGTCATATTTATTATCTTTCTGACGATAGCTTATGAAAATGTCGTACTCAAACCCGTGGATGAGACTTGCCATGTTTAAAGTAAAAGATTTATAAATTTAGAAAAGATTTGATTATGAAGCAAATTAAAGTCAATGGGATTTAGAGTCCTTGTTTTTTGCTATCCATTAATTATTTAAAGTTAATGGGATGTTTCCTTAAATTAGAATAAAAGCTCTATCAGTTCAGTAAGCTTATCCAGGTCTCTTATTAAATCAAAGTTAGATATTTCATCAGTCTCTGCTACAAAAAAAAAGCCGAGTAAAACGCGATGCGCTGCAAGGCTTTTTCGTTGGAATACAGACAGGATAGGAATAAAAGCTAAGCTTAACCTGGCTAATGGCATCAACATTTATTTATGATAAATATTTCCTTAAACTCTGCCATGAACCACCGTTATAAACTTCTTCAAATTCGTTTGATTTCAGTATTCTTGTGGCAGAAGCACTTCTTGCACCTGAAGCGCAACAGGTTATTATAGCCTTGTTTTTGTTAAGATTTTTTATATTCTGCTGCAGTTTATCTACAGGTATATTTATGGAGTTTTTAAGATGCCCAGACTGATATTCAGCTTTTGTCCTCACATCCAAAATAACAGCACCGTTTAAGATTACTTCCTGAAGATTAACTTTTTTACCAAAAATCAGTTCTAGAAAATTCATAATTTATCCTTCTTAATCGATATCTATTTTCAGCGCCAAATATAATATATAATGCAGCATTTAAATTTAATGTCAGTTGTCTGCTTGCGTTAATTACCGAGATCCTGAAAAGGACAAGGTTTAAATAGAGATTATTCCCAGTTTCTTGCCTTCCGTCCGTTCATAAAGCTGCTTTGCAAGCTCTGCCTTGTCATGGCTGAAGGAAGGATCCATAGAATAGGCTATCATATATGATTCATAGGCTTTATCATATTTTTTAATAACCATATAGTAATCTCCCTTTGAGTCATATACGTTCGGATTCTTCGGGTCAAGCTGAATATATTTATCGAAAGCCTCTTCCGCCTTATCATTCTGCTTTAGCGTCAGATATGCATACCCGAGCTGATTGTAAAATGATGCTGGGTTCGCAGCGATTTTAATTGCCTTATTTATAGTTTCAACGATACCGATAGTATCACCTGCAATTGACTGAAAAGAAACCAGATTATTATATGCGTTGGGATCATTTGGATACATATCCACCAACTTTTTCCCAAAGTCGGTAACATTGAGATGACCCTGTTTTAAGCTGTTCAAAGTCTCTTTCAGAAGTTCCTCAGCATCACTGAGTTTAGCTTTGCAATTTAATGCGGCGTTCGCATACTCGTCAAAATTACTTGCATCGCGATTCAAAAGGCAGTAAAATGCCAGCTGGTAATTAGCCATGAAAAAATCCTGATCCTGATTAAGTGCTTTTTTAAAGGTTTCAAGTGCTTCCTTCAGTTTAACGTCATCATAGTACTTCATGGCCTGATTATAAAGCGACAACGCTGATTTTGAATTGCAGGTAACCGACATAAATTTATCTTTCTCCGACTGGGAAAATATCGACGTTCCTGTCAAAAGGAATATCGTCAAAAGAAACATCCTCTTCATTTTTCTGAATTATAAGTTAACTGAATTGTACTAAAATTTAAAACTATCTGGCATAAATTCATTCCTGAATTATGTGTATAACAAATATAAACGCATACCTGTTTAATAAATTGATAATCGATCCAATTTTTTAATGTTTAGTCAGTCTATTATGCTTAGCTCCTCAAGCAGCAATGTATTATTATAAATTTGTTATATTTTTACAATAGTTCTTAAAAACTTCCATCAATGAAAAAACTGATATTTCCCTTGCTCCTCTCTTTAAGTTTAATGCTGTTATCCTACTCAACGGATAAAATACAAAGCGGATCGATCAAAAACCGTTATCTTCCTTTTGACACGGGGTGGAAATTCCTGCGTGACAGTGTTGCCGGAGCTGAAAATCCTTCTTTTGACGACTCCGGATGGCGTACACTCGATCTGCCCCATGACTGGAGTATTGAGAATTTTGCCGATCGCGACAATGAAGATCATATTGGTCCCTTTACCAAAACGAGTGAAGGAGGTGTTTCCACGGGGCATGTGAAAGGTGGCACAGGTTGGTACAGAAAACATTTCACACCGGATGATTCGTGCAGGATGAAAAATGTATCTGTATGCTTCGATGGTGTATACATGATATCCACTGTCTGGGTGAACGGGAAAAAGGCAGGGGATCATTTCTATGGATATACTCCTTTTTCGTACGACATTTCCCGGCTGCTGATCCCGGGATCCGATAATGTAATAGCTGTTGAGGTAAAGAATCCGGGGAAGAACAGCCGATGGTATAGCGGATCAGGGATATACCGTCACGTATGGCTCAGAATAACCAATTCGCTCAGTGTAGCTGAAAACGGCCTGTATGTTACAACAAACTTACTTTCAAAGGATACGGCTCAGATTCATCTGTCGGTTAAAATTAAAAACAGCGGTCCCAAAAGCTCTGAAGGAAAGCTTGAAACTTTAATCACTGACAAGGATGACCGGGTTATTGGTAAGACAGAGAAATCGGTAGAGATTGAGTCAAACGGAATACTATCGGTTGAACAGTCCCTTAAGATAACAAAACCGTCTCTATGGTCGGTTGACAATCCCAACCTGTATCGGGCCACATCCCGGGTTGTTGTAAAAGGGAAGATAATTGACAGTTATTCAGTGCAGTTTGGAGTAAGAACACTTTACTTCAGTGCAGCCAGAGGTTTTCTCCTTAATAACGTTCCACTTAAGCTTAAGGGCGCATGCATGCATCATGACAACGGTTTACTTGGCTCGGCAACTTTCGACCGGGCAGAAGAAAGACGGATTGAAATAATGAAAGCTAATGGATATAATGCTATACGTACCAGCCATAATCCTCCTTCGAAACAATTTCTGGAAGCCTGCGACCGAATTGGAATGCTTGTAATCGATGAAGCATTTGACATGTGGGAACATCCAAAAAACCCTTCAGATTACAGTAAATATTTTAAAGATAACTGGAAAAATGATCTGCAATCGATGATCCTTCGTGACCGTAACCACCCCAGTGTGATTGCCTGGAGTATAGGTAATGAAATTTACGAACGGGCCGACACTTCAGGTCAGCGTATTGCAAGTCAGCTGGTAAGGGTTGTTAAATCGCTTGACAATTCACGTCCTGTTACCGCAGCAGTTTGTTTATTTTGGGATCATCCGGACTACAACTGGTCAGCCTCAGAAAAAGCTTTTGCCAGCCTTGACGTGGCTGGATATAATTACGAATGGAGAGAGTATGAAAACGATCATAAAAAATTCCCCGATCGGATAATGGCAGGTACGGAGTCTTTTCCGATTGAAGCATTTGAAAACTGGCAGCAGGTGGAAAAAGATTCATGGGTTATAGGGGATTTTGTATGGACCGGCATGGATTATCTTGGAGAATCGGGCATCGGCCATATGTATTATGACAAGGATACCAGCTTCAGTATGCCCTGGCCCTGGTATAACGCCTGGTGCGGCGATATAGATATCACCGGACAAAAAAAAGCTCAATCTTATTTCAGGGATGTTGTATGGGGCAGAAGTAACCTTGAGTTGGCAGTTCATGCACCACTGCCTGCAGGGAAAAAGGAAGGCTTATCCTACTGGGGCTGGCCGGATGAATATCAGAGCTGGACCTGGCCCGGAGAGGAAGGAGATTCATTGCAGGTATCTGTTTATTCACGTTGCCAGGAAGTACGTCTTGAGTTAAATGGTAAAGTGATAGGGCAAAAACCAACTTCTGATGAAACCAGGCTTACTGCAAAATTCGCCGTACTATACGCAGCAGGTGAACTAAAAGCTATTGGGATTACAAATGGGAAGGAAGTTGCAACAAAGGTGTTCAAAACAGCCGGAAAGCCTTCTCATCTGGTATTATCAGCAGACAGGACCAAGATTAATGCTGACCGTAACGATCTCGCTTATGTTTCAGTTGAAGTCAGGGATAAAGATGAAAATCTTGTCCCGAATATTGGCATAAATGTTAAATTCATAGTATCAGGTGGAGGTGAATTAATGGCATCAGGAAATGCTGCACCGGATGATATGCATAGTTTCCGCAAACCTGAATGCAAGACCTTTAATGGGAAATGTCTGGCTATAATCAGACCCTATGCAAAAGCCGGTTCAATTAAGGTGAATGCAGAAGCAGCAGGACTTCCGGATGCTATGATTGAGATACTGACCAGGTAAACAGAGAGAATGGGAAAATAGCTTTTCTTTCTTTGGGGTATTCAGGAAATTCCTTTATATACCATTTGTGATGATCAAGAGCTCTTGTTGTTAGATTAACTAAGGTCCAGACTAAAAAAGAGAGAGCTGGAAGGTTGAATGCAACAATGGCAAAGCCTGTCCATGAAATAATTTCACCTAAAAAATTAGGACACGAGACATATTTAAAAAGTCCGCCATAAGGAATTTTGTATCCGTTACCTGAGGTTGGACGCAATTTTATTAAAATAGCGTCGTGATATTTGTTAATAGCAAAACCAGATAAAAATATAATTGCACCTCCGATCAATCTCAAATTAATTATTATACCCGGTTTGTAGTCAGTTGCGAAGTGCACAAACCAAAATCCGTTCAGAAAACCATTAATCACATTAAAAATTAAAGCAAGAAGTACAATTAATACCGGTATTTTTTTCCTGGCTGTCCTGATTTGAAGTGGAAAAATCAGGACACGATGAATATAATGCAACATCCATAAAAATCCAGGTAAGAGAATAAGGACATTTAACAAATTTGCTTTGAAAATCAGATAATATCCAAAAATGGCTAAAGAAGGAAACTCCATTATAAACCATCCGAGTCTGTTGTTAATCATTGGTCCCCATTTGTTTTTTGAATGTCTTCCATAAGGCTGGGTGACTTTTAGAAGAACTGGAAATATTATAACCGCAACACCGATCCAAATCCAGCAAATTATGTTAAATGTTTCGTGTGATATCATATCAGTTTATAAAATTATTCTCTCTATACCAGTCAAATGTGTCTCTAAGTGTTTGTTCAAGAGGACGGGGTTCGTACCCCAACTCCCTGCTGGCCTTTTCATTTGAAATATTAGAAGGGGAATTGACCAGTATGTCAAGAGACTGATATGTATATAAAGGTTGCGTATTTGTTACTGAGGAGTAAACCTTAAAAAACGGACATGCAAGACGTGCCAGGGAAACCGGGACAATTACAGGAATTTTACACCCGGATATTTTGCTTATCATTGCCGATAACTCATGAAGACTGCAGTATTCCCCTGAAAGGATATAATTTTCTCCTTTACGTCCCGATTCAATTGAATGTATTGAAGCTGAAACAATATCACGAACATCAACCCAATTGTAACCTCCGGAGACTAAAAAGGGTAATTTATTCTGATAAATTTTTCGAAGTGCCTGACCCAGCAGGGAGTCTCTGTAATCAAATGGGCCAATTACGGCAGTAGGATTTAATATCACAGCATTCAGGCCTTCCTTAACCGCTTTCATTACTTCCCTTTCACCTTCAGCTTTCGTAAACTCATAGATTATTTTATTTGTTTCAACCAATGATCTGCTTTCGTCGAGTAACTGATCCGGAGACCCAATCTGAAAAGCATGAATACTGCTGAAATGAATGAATTTACTGACCCTGGAGTGAATAGCTGCCTTTAGCATGTTTTTAGTACCTGTCACGTTGGTTTCATAAACCTGTTCTGAAGAGCTGTTCTCAATGGCAATTTGAGCTGCAAGATGAAATACAACATCCACTCCCTCGCACAGGTTTACAAGCGATTCAGGTTCCAGCAAATTACCCCGAATAGGCTCAACATCACTCTCATCCAGATCGTTTCTGAAACTATGAACCAAAACTTTTATTTCGGCCCCCTGTTTTTTGAGTTCCTGTACAAGGCAATTTCCAATATGTCCACTGGCTCCGGTGACAGCAACTTTCATAATGAAATGTTTAAATTCTAATGTTAAAGCTAAACTTTTTGGACAAATCAGCAAATATGTAATAACTAATTTATTTCATTGTTTTTGCTAATTGAGTCTCACCACTAGTTCAACTCCGAGACATGGAACTCATTCCCTGAGTAAACAGAAGTACTTCAGGCAGAGTATTCATGGCCGTAATCTGATTATTGGACTCGCAAGCCGGAATTTTACAGAGAATTTGGATACTCTTTGATGCAGCCTGATAACCGGATAACAGATAATGGTACAAAATTATTCCTGCTTTAAAATAAAATGAATAAAACAATCGTTTTTCAAATATTCAAGTTAATAATTCTAAATCGGGAAAGAGGTGAAATATATTGTATCATGCATTTTCATAGGATTGCTGGCAGTTAATTGCCAGCTCATGAAAGCAAATGGAAAGGATTTCAGGATAATTCATGTTTCCGGGCAGGTAATAGACAGTACAGATGCTTCTCCACTGGCATTTGCAACTATAAGAATAAAGGGCAGGAATATTGCCATACAGACAAAAGATAATGGCTATTTTGAAATTGATGTACCGTACGATACATGTACTCTTGAAGTTACATATATCGGTTACAGAGCCAAAGAAATCAAACTTAACCCAAATGAGTCATGCAATGGTTTAACGATCCGGCTGTCAAAAGAAAATGAAAAACTTGCAGAAGTGCTTATTGTCCAGGAAAAAGAAAAAATAATTCGCTTATCTTCAGACGAGATCAGTTCAATAAAAATTTCTCCGAAACTAATAGAAAAATTGCCAAATCTGGGTGAAGTGGATGTCATGCGTTCACTTCAATTGTTACCTGGTATATCAGGGACAAATGAGTCTTCTTCCGGATTATATGTCAGGGGAGGTACTCCTGATCAGAACCTTATCCTTTTCGATGGGATGACCATATATCATGTCGATCATTTTTTCGGCTTTTTCAGCGCTTTTAATGCAAATACCATTGATGATATAGAATTGATGAAAGGCGGATTTCCTGCAACATACGGAGGCCGGTTATCGAGTGTGATGAATATAACCGGGAAACCCGCCGATATGGAACACATAAAGGGTGGAGGAGGAATAAGCCTCTTGAGTGCAAATGCTTATTTGGAGGTACCTATTATAAAGGACAAAGTATCCTTCCAGTTCGCAGCCCGCCGTTCATATTCTGATATTATACAGACCGGTTTATACAATAAGATTTTTGACATGTACAATCAAACCACAACTACCGTGAGCTCAGGACCGACAGGTAGTTTTGGTGGTTTCGGAGGACGTCGTTCTTTTCAGCAACAGACCGTTACTCCGACTTTCCATTTTTATGACCTCAACTCAAAAATAACCTATAAGCCATCATCGAAAGATGAAATTTTCGTCAGTTTTTATAATGGGGAAGATAAACTTGATCAGTCGCAGAGTATTTCTTCAGAATTTTCCAGGAATAGTTCCCAGGGTGGCCTCAAAAATCTCACCAACTGGGGTAATACAGGGATAAGCGCTCAGTGGCTGAGAAAATGGAATGATAATTTTGATAGTCATGTTTTCATTTCCTATTCAAATTACTTTAATCTTTCCGACCGCGAATATCAGTCAGGAGGCACAGGCACACAGCTAAGCACTTCGCAGGCATTTGATAATGCAAACTTGTCAAATAATATCAAGGATCTTACGTTCCGGTTCAAAAACGAATGGAAAATAGGGAATAATAATCAGGTAGATTTCGGAACAGAAGTTACCCAATACGATATCAAATATACCGGCCAGCGAACCGATACACTTACCGTTAACGGAAAAGCAATCCTGTACTCATTCTATGTGCAGGACAATATTGAGATTACAAAAAAACTGCATTTTCTGGCAGGTTACAGGGGCTCATATTTTGCAGGAACCTCCGGATTCTATTCCGAACCACGTGCTTCATTGATATTTAACCTTAGTAAAAACATTTCACTAAAAGCAGCCTTTGGCAAATATTACCAGTTTGTTTCCTGCGTTACACAGGAAGACATTCTTGAGGGTAACAAAGAATACTGGGTACTCGATAATAAGTCTGATGTGCCAGTAAGCTCGGCCTTTCACTATGTTGCCGGCGCTACCTATGAAAAGGGCAATTATCTTTTTAATGTGGAAGGATACTACAAGAGCCTGGATAATGTTCTGGAAGAATCGCAACGAGCCACAAGAAATTTCCTTGCGCCGTCAAGCACAGAGAATATATATTCGGGAACAGGTATTGAAAAAGGAATTGAATTCCTTGCTCAGAAAAAGATTGGCAATACGACAGGATGGTTATGCTATACACTGGGATCGGCTGTCTATAATTTCCCGGATTTAAATTACGGAAAATCATTTTATGCTGACCAGGACCAGACACACGAGGTAAAAGCTGTTGTGAACCATACAATAAAAAAATGGGATTTTGCTGCCACTTTTGTGTATGCCACCGGGAAACCGTACACTGCTCCCGAAAGTCTTTACCAGCTGACAATGCTCGATGGCACAACAAATACTTATTACCATCTTAATGAAAAAAACGGAGACAGATTACCTCCATACAGCAGGTTCGACCTTGCAGCTACCTATAACTGGGAAACACGTTCAGCAAAAATGCATATTTCTGCTTCTGTTTTCAACCTTCTGAATCACCAGAACATATGGTATAAGGAATTCAATCCCCAGGGATACCAGCTTAATATAACCAATGTCAACTACCTGGGATTTACTCCAAACCTTTCATTAGCAATCGATTTTAAATAGTAATGACCTATGCGCAAAATAATCATAGCAATTGTCATCAGCGCTTTTCTTACTGGGTGTGAGAAAGAACAACTGAATAACGGGCATTCCGGTTTAATAGTCGTTGAAGGCTATTTATATGCAGGCAGGCCGGTGGATAGCATAAGAATTTCACAGGCAGTGTATTTCAATAGTGCAGATACTGTTTTCCACGGAGTCTCAGATGCAAGTGTATCAATCGTATCAAATGGAATCACATATAATCTTCAGCCATCAGTCAGACAAGGATATTACAACTATCCCGGAAATAATCTTACCATCAATGCAGGAGGAACATATTCTCTGAACATAATATACAACAACCAGCAGATAACTTCTCAAACCACCGTACCTGCCAGTGCGTCGGGACTAAAAATAACTGAAAATACCCTGTCGGTCGACACCACCCTGACGATGCGGGAATTAAGAGATTCATCACTGCTGGTAAGCTGGAGCAATCCCAACAGGGATTATTACTTTGTAATACTTGAAAATAAAGACAGCATCCTTACACCTGTAAGAGTAAGTACAACATCAGGAGGATTTGGCTACGGCGGATTCCCCGGAACAGGAACAGGAACGGGAACAATTAACCTGGCAAGAAGATTTCAGACAAGACCAACCCAGGATTCTCTTTACAGGATCTCCTTATTTTCTACTGTTGGAAATTACGGGCATTATGTATTTAAATTGTATAAGGTCACTAAAGATTATGCTAGTCTTTATCAGAGCAGCACCCAGAATACCATAAATCTAAATGAACCTTTTACCAATATCAGCGACGGATTGGGAATTTTTACCTCATTCAGCGTATGCGACAGTATTTCTTTCGTGGTAAAAAATAAACTTCTTAGTAGTAAATGATTTCCTCAGGATAATCTTCAAAAAAACCCTGCCGGTATATGGCAGGGCTTTATTACTTTCAGTCTGTTAAGCAAACTTTTATCTTCCTCTTCCACCATGGAATCCCCCACCGCCATGAAATCCGCCATGGAAACCGCCACCAGAACCTCCGCGAAAGTTGTATACTATCGCCGGTCCCCAGCCCCAGCCATATAATCCATAATATGGTCCGCCCCAGCCGTAACCTCCGTAAAAGAATCCGTCATACAACCACCAATTATTCATACTGGAGTATCTCTGATTCTGTCGTACTAAGTCAATTTTGGTTTCTTCCATATAATTTATTACGGAATCCTGTACACCCTCCTCATGTAGCTTTATGAGCTGGTCTGCTTTCAGATTATAAGCTGTATGAGATTGTCTTATTTCGTGGATAATATCCTTTGAAGATAATCCGTCCTTGCTCATTTGAACTACATCAGGTACTGATATCAGTTGCGAGGTATCGGGACGATATACTACACAACTTTGCAGAATCGCAATACCCGTAACACCTAAGCTGAACCAGACTGCCTTTTTGAAATTTAATAATTTTTTCATTTTACATCCCTCCTCAAATCTGTCTTTTTATAACTTTTAATTATTTTAAATTATAATGCAAATTTTGTGCCTGATTGTTGATAAACTGCCAGGTTTTTGTTAATAAGGTGTTAATAAACGGATAGGCAGAGATATGAGGGTAAATACGCACGCAATAAATCAAGGTTGATATAATCTTTAAATTTCAGGAACAAGCGACCCACTGTAAATAAAGGTTTTGCTTTCTCCCATTATCGCTTTAATACCTGCTTTCTCTGCTTTTTCCTTGCAGATTGTCGCTTCTGTTCTGGTAATAAAATATCCAAATCTGACCTTGAAAAGTCCGTCTTCTTCAATTATTCCTATAGTAAAGGGAACAGTTCCTTTAATTTTTTCAATGAACTGAAGTGCATTCTGTTTATAACTGAAAGAACCAATTCCTACATAAAACGCTCCTTTCGACAAGGTCTGATTTTTCATATAGCCAAAATAGAAGCTCTGCCCTGTAAATGATATAATCTCCTTTTTCTTAAGTAACTGTTTACACAATTCTGCCTCGTCTCTTGTTTTAAAGTATCCGATCCTGACTTTATAAAAACCCTCTTCAACAACAATTCCTGTAGGATACTCAATAATTCCAGATAATTCTTTGATCATTTTGTCAGCTTTTTCTGAGCTTCTGAATGCTCCGGCCTGTACATAGAAGTGACTTTCTTTCTTTGTCAGCGTCTCTTTTGAAATTATCGTATCGGAAACTGGCAATTGGACCGTAGGTTCGTTGGAGGTTATCAACCTGACTGTATCAATTCTGTCAGAATCTTTTGAAGGATAAACGATTTTTTCAGATACACTGTAGTTACTTTTAACACTCTTTTTAACGCCTGATGTATCCGGGTTAATAGTGGCTGAATTCAGTTCAAGTGTTAAATTGATGCCATCAATAATATCTCCATCCACTGAAGATTTTATTTTGATTGGGATCTCATAAGGAGTTGATCTGTAATTAAGCCGGGAAAGCTGTAACGAATCGATCCGTGCAGTATATTCTCCAGGTTCAAGGCCAAGGTAATCAAAATAGCCGTCCGATTCAGTCATTGATTGCGCTACTCTCACACCCTTTTTATTATAGAAATCAATGAGAATCCTTGTTGTTCCGCTCAAGGTACTATCCGTTTTCAGTCTAACAGTTCCTGTTACTTCTCCAACCGGGATGACAGGAATATAAATGATCTTAAACTGGTTGGGATCAATCACAACTTTATAGTTCTTGACACTGATACGCCAGGCAAGATTTTCAAAATTCTTATCATCAAGTTCAAGATTGTAACTGATAAATGGTTCAAGACCGATAATATTAATAATTGAGTCTTTTTCACTATCAAGAAAACGACCACCGTTTATTCTTACTTTAAGGTTGGCTGCTTTAGGTTCTGATTTATCATACTTGCCATTATGATTTACATCAACAAATGGTATTATAGTTATACCACCACGTCCAACATTTGATGATTCAGTCGCATGAACATGTTTTTTGCCATCCCCGAAAGCCAGACTTCCCCTTATATTCTGAAAAGTTGATATTTCACGATTACTGATCCTTGCTGATGCATTTGTCTGGGCAAAAGAAAGATCATACTTGAAACTGAAGTTGACACTGTTGCTATTTAATGCAGTATTATTCTCAAAAGACACTGACACATATCCATTATGAATAAACCTCTTCTCTACTTCGGTTTTATACGACAGAATTTTTTGTCCTGAAAAGCTAAATTGAGCAGAAGATCTGACAGTCATTCCATTTCTCATTCGATATGAAAGAGCAAGCATTGAGTTCATGTAGGCTGATTTCCCACTAACCCAGTTTGAATAGGAAGATAAATTTGCATTGAACTGTTTGTAATATGCTGAAAAGAGCAATTCAGTCATATTATAATTGAGGTTTGCATAAACATTTTGCTTAAATCCGAGCCGTACAAATCCTGCAATATTTTTTACCTTAAGAGGAAGAGAAAAGCTGGCTTTTCTTTCTTCGAGATAATTATAAAGGATTGCCTGTTGATTTTTCGCATATTTATTATACTCAAGCTCCAAAATTGAATTAGCTCCGGGATAATAATCCAATAATCCTCTGAGCCTGGTGCCATGATCATATTCTCCGAAGATCATCAACTTGCTTAATGGCATAAAAGAAGCTGTAACAAACGGTATTGCGGGCCGGTTAGCAACCGATGCCATATATTCTACTCCCATACCTAAAGTTAAGAAACGGCTGACTCCAAGCGAAGTCTCACCTCTTCCAAAAGGAGTTCTCTTTCCATCTTCCAGAATGCCTCCGCTCAGACGGTATTCGAATTCACCGGCAGGTAAAAAGCTGTAAGGAATATTAATGACTTTGTTTTCTGAACGCTCTTCTCCCATAGGACCGTAATATTTAAGGGTAAGAGTTGTATACCCGTAAACCATTGGAACTTTGAACATAAATAATCCCGATGCATCAGCTTTGGTGAAATCCACCAATGCATTGTTTATATATAACTCAACCAGCCAGTCCGGCTGTGTCACTTCCTTTATTATATATTCTCCCATAGTCTTTCTTATAGTGCTGCGGACATTACTTATTGTAGCTCCCACGACCGGATAATAAAGCGACGATATTGTCTGGGGAGTTATCTTTCCAACCTGCACCTGGCTTATAATCTTATTATCATCATCGACCCATCTCCAGAGGTACTGCTGAAGACGATTATCAAATTTATATTGATCCGAATAATTGAGCGAGACAGTGGCTTCACCCTTAAGGAGTTCAGCGCCCACTCCTAATCCCAACCGGTTCTCAGTCTGACTACCCCAGTATTGTGATGACATTACTGACCAATCAGCCATACCGAATCGGAACATGTGATATTTCCTTGCCAGAGTAGTATCTGATATAACTTCCCCTGAACTTTTAATGATATTACTGCGCATTTTTTCCAGCCGTCTTTCTTTTACAGCGGGAAGCTCAAAATCTGATTTGACCTTCAGTGAAAGACTTCTGAAATTGAAAGTAAGATTTACTCCCATCAACGGTCCAAAAAGAGATGATTCGAGGTATAATGAACCTGTTTGTTTAATCAGGCCCTTTCTTATATCTGTTACTTTTGGATTGACTTTTAAAGTTCCCGTTTTATACGAAATAACATAATTCCTGGTCTCGCTTCCCAGGAATCCTGAAAGACTTTCCCCTTTATCTCCTCCAACACACGGTATCTTCAGGTATTTGAACAAATCTTCAACAGAGACATAAAGTAAACCATTGGCTGAATAAAGTGCGTTTGTATAAAAACTACCGTAGCCATCAACAACTACTAAAACTGAAATATCATCATAATCTGAAGATGCATCCTGTGATTTTAATTCATCTGCAAATAAAATACTGACAATGAGAACAATAAGTGATATGCCTATTCTTTTCAGAATAAAAAAACCCGCTTCTGCTGCTGCGAAAGCCCATAAGATATTTTTTATTCGTGAAAGGATAGAGTTCATTAGCATTTGCCTATTGCTGATTGAATGTGATGCTGAAATTGCCGGAATAGTCTCCACCCGGATTGGCGGTATTGCTTCCTATGATAAGGGTTCCTCCGACACGTAATTGTGTTATAAAACTACAATCGGTATTAACCTGAAATGCTGATCCGCTGAGTCCTTTTTCAGTCGGGCCGATATTAAGTTTTACAGATCCGCCATTGCTTCCTGTTAACATTGTCGATAACGGATAATTAATGACCACCAGCCTGCCCGGGCATAAGTTTATTTCAAAAATGGCAGCCTGTGGAGCCGGACCCGAATTCAATAACATAACCTGCCCGGTTGCTGTTCTGTTTCCCTGCCAGTCAACGGTTACTGTTCCTCCGGAACTGCCGTTATTCACCAGACAGAATGAACCGAAGTTAATTGCCTGTGTTGAATGGACAGTTACAGTTCGTGATGGCAATCCCGGTTGCGAATATGCTGAAATGACAAAAAGGAAGAGCGCCGGTAAAAAAAGCGCCAGTGTTCTTCTTCCTTTTATACTCAAGTTGAATTTCATTGCTATAGCTTTTTCAGTACAATTTCTTTCTCAGCATACAATTCATATGGAGAATCCTTCGGGCTGGTGAACTTTACTATTATTTTGCCTGAATCGAGATTAACACCTTTTGAGTTCTTCAGACGGACCGAGAAATTTCTTCTGTTTATACTTGTATAGACTGCTACTCCGCGAGCCATTCCAATTTCAAAAGGTTTACCGTTAACAGGGACATATTCGGCACTGATGTCTCCATAAATTGAGATATTGCCGGTTCTGTTAATGACAAAATTAAGGTTGGATATTGTATCCTGTTGATTTTCAACTTTCATTTCTGTAAGTGTCGATGTAACCTTTACTTCCCCTGAGCGGATAATTACCGGGATACTGATTCCGAATACCGGAGTTATCTGAACTGCCATGAGTTTTGAATCTTTCTTCGTTTCGAGACTCAATGGCGCAGATTCTTTATCAGCCCTGAAGTACAGATGTGAACGGTACTCACCTGCCGTCATATCAGGTTTCCTTCGTAACTGGAGCCTTACAACCTGTGATTCATGAGGAGCAAGAGTAACCTTTCTTGGAAATACCCTTAGATAAGGGTCAGCAAACATTTGTCCCTCCCCGGGATTCTCAATGAGTTCAAATTTGCCATCCTCTGTCATGTTATATTGCAGAAAAGAAACTGAATAAGTTGTCGTATCATTTCCGATATTTACCAGACTGATTTCTTCTTTCTGTTTATTTCCATCGAAGATGACACGTACCGGAGTTACCAGTAAGTCGCCCTGAGCAGAAATCTGCCTGACAAGTCCGCATAAGAGAAATAGTGTTACTATTATTGATTTTTTCATAATGGTTTATTTTTAATGTTTCCGGAGAATTTTAAATATTATCTCTCCTGATTGTTTACTATTTAATTGTAAAAGAAAATGATCTGATATCTGCCGGTATAAATTCCTGCCGGATTGGTTTCAATTGATTTGAAATTCAGAGTGGCTCCTACATTTACTATTACATACCCATTTCTTACTTTCGGTACGCTGCAAGTCCATTTGTCCAGATAAATAGTACTTACACTATTAGTATGAAAAAGCAACTGTGGTACAGTTGGCAACAATACGCTTATTGAGTTGTTATCCGAACCTGTTATTGTAAATCCAGCCTGACTGAAAGGGCCATCCAACAAAATGACAGAACCACTTGCCAGCCTGGTTCCTTCTGGAGTAATAGTTATAGATCCGCCATCGGCTAACACTGAAAACCTGCCAGTGTTTAGTTGCACTGTTTCTTTAACTGTTGCAAGTGGTACAATCTCGGTATAGGCAGTTGCTGTAACAGTCGCCTGGCCAAATGCTGAAATATTCAACAGAATTGTAATAATCAACAGATAAAATTTGTTTTTTTTCATAACCGGATGGAGATTTTTGATTCAGTGTTTTATTAAAAGCAGGGATAGACGATATTCTCCATCCCTGCCTGATTGTATATACTTGTGATTAGTTGTAAGCTACAGTTACATCAAATGTTCCTGTGTAAATGCCTGTAGCCTGTCCAGCTGCAACATTTAATGTTCCACCTACTGTAAAATTGTCTGTTCCGCTGGTTGAAAGAGTTCCGGTAAGACCATTTGTACCTGCAGAAGCTGTACGGGCAAGAAGAGAATTGATTGTCATGTTTGCTCCTCCTGAAGTTACAGTAATCGTTGAAGGAAGTGTAATACCATAAGTTGTATTGACAGCTCCGGAAACATTATAAGCTGCATTTGAAGCAGCAGGGGCCTGAACAGAAAGATTCACACCACCTGTCTGTGTGCGCGTACCCTGTGTTGAAAGAACGCATGTACCGGGGGTACCTGCAAGAATTGCCATTGTACCGAAATGAAGTGATGATGTTTCGGTAATTGAAAGAGGAGTAACGATCTTGGCTGCTGCTGCAGTGTTTTCTGTAGCCTGAGCCATAACTTTTGTTGAATAACCTGTTATCATTATGATAACTGCGAAAAGAACTAAAACTTTTTTCATTGCTTTTTAAAGATTTAAATTGATATTAATTAATTGTTTACTTTTTTATTTATGACTAAGAATAAGGCAATGGTCGTGCCAGAAATTATAATACGCTGTATATCTTTATATTATGAATATTTCTCAATTAATTATCCGGCTATTTTTATTCGTTAACGAAGAGTCAGTCTTCATTTTGGAAGAGGAATTGGTGCATAATAAATGGGTTTTGAAATAGTGAGATCCCTCGCTGACGCTCAGTATCCCCTTACATGGCACATGAAAATACCATGGTCATTCGAAGACACATTGGAATAGGGACATGCCACAACAGGACGAGCTATCTAAAGCTTATCTTCAAAACCATTACATCTTAACAGACCCAACATGTACCAATCTACTCCCTCTAAATAAAAATGCCAGCCTTATTTAAAGCCGGCAACAAGCCGAGGAAAGAGAAAAACTCCATATGTTCCGCCAACCGTAAAGTTGTCAGTTCCACCAGAAGAAAGAGTTCCTGTAAGACCATCAGCACCTGCAGAAGCTGTACGTGCAAGAAGTGAGCTGATTGTATTAATTTTCTTAGCTATTCAACCACATAACTTTATGACAAACAGTCGTTGCCTGATTTCTCAGATAAACAATAAGAAGCTGTGGTTTCGAATCAATGCTTAATTCATGAATCGATTCGCCTTCCAGTTTTGACTTTATAAGTATCCGTCCCATTATATCGCTTACCATGATTTCTGTTTCTAAAGTCATCTGTGTAAGATTTACCACCAGTTTATTTTTTGCAACGTAAACCGGAATAGTGAGTTCTTTGCTAACAGGCTTTCCTGTCTGTTTGAAATGAACATAAAACCTACCAGGGTTATCTGTTTTTAAAGATTTGAATCTGTAGGTATTATTTACTTTAATGTCCTGGAACGTATTCAGCTGTCTGTCTTCAAGGACAAGATGTTCAAACTGATCGGAGTTGTTGAATTGGATAGTATAGTATCCATCACTCCCCGGTTTAAACATCATTGGCACTACAGTGTTTTCAACAGTATCCGTCAGGTAACGTAATGTGAAGTTTTCTCCTTTTAAAGGAAGGAATATACTGGGTGCTGTGGTCACGGGGCTAAAAAGTTTCGTTGTTCCGCTTTCATTATCAATCGAACCAAAAACAAGCTGAACCTCATCAAACCCTGCGCCTGACTCTGAATTGACTTTTATGCTTAACGGACTGGGATCTATTGACAAGCTTTTCATCCAGGCGCCGTTACCTCCGGCAATCCTGATATTATTTGTGAGTCCAAGAATTCCATTATTTGCTGCCTTTACAAAGAAACCCTGCGCGGGGGCAATAAATCTGGTTACACCATTTGTTCCAGTGCCTCCTGAGGAATTAATAACACCATAGTTGTTGGCGGCGGGATTCCATATCCACATATCATAGCCACCGGTGTTTGAAACAAGTCCGGAACGTGACCATCCTGTTGAAGCCTGCCAGTCAATTGTTGACGGATAAGGATTACCGACAAGATTAAATCCGGTAAGAGAAAGGTTAGTCCCCGAAGATGTTAAATTAATATTAATATTCCCGTTATTCAGAGTACCGGTAAATTGTTTAACCGGATTGGAAGCCTGAACAGAATAGAGATAACCACGACCCGGGACGAAACTGGCCGATGGATGAACTGTGTTCCAGTTGATGGTGCTTGTTATGTTCAGTTTATATATCCAGCAGCTTGAAGCCTCATTCCACACATAGAGATCGTACCCTGTACCGTTTCCATAAGTTCCAGCCGGTAGCCAGGCGCCAGAGATTAGCTGACTTGCAACCGGGGATGAAAGGAGGTGCCAGTTTTCTGCAGAACCTGTGATATAAAGATTAACAGTTGCAGAAATATTATCTGAATTATGCAAAAGAGAAGCCGTGCCAGTTGCATCTGATTGAAGAATAAGACCTGCTGTTCCGGCATTATTTACCAATGTTCCGGATACAGTTAACAGCTTTCCTGCTGAAATTGAAAGTGAAGCACCGGAGTTGATTGTAAGATTATGGCAATAAGCGCTAGCTGAATTTATTGATGGTTGAAAAGGAGTGCCTGAAGGTACAACCACATCAGTTGCAGACAAAGGGACGCCTCCGCTCCAGTTCGATACCGTATGCCAGTCGTTGCTGGTTATACCCAACCATGTACCCGCTACCGGTGAAACAATGATAACAGCATAATTGGACTGATTAACTGCAACATATGGATTAGGAGTTATATTATTAGTACTCGATAGAGAAGTATTTCTGATTACATAGTAAGTTCCTGCAGTGTTAAAAGGTGCAGTTGTCGTTGAAGGTGTAAAGGTTGCTGATGTTGCTCCGGTTATATTTGTCCACGGGCCTGTTGAGGAAGTACTGCTGTATGCCCACTGATATCCTGTACCTGATAAAGTAATTCCAGACGGAAGAGTTCCAAAAACATCTCCACTAATGGGTAAACCTGTGGCATTTAAATAAATATTCTGATTCACATTCTGGCTCAGAGTATTTGACAAAACCTGAACCAGACCGGTGAATCCCGCAACGTTCTGTCCGCCGTTCTCATAGTATTCAAATGCAAGTGAACTGCTTCCTGTTAAATTAAATAAAACATTTGCAGATGTTACAGGGCTGTGATCTGACCAGTTAGAATAGATGCTGTTATTATCAACAAAAAGTCTGCTCCCGTCATCACTGGTCATACTGGCAGTATACAGACCTTTTCGTGTTGAATTCATCCTGTAACGTACCGAAAATGTGATGTCTAAAACAGATGCATGAACTGCTCCTCCTGAAAGGAAGTTAAAACAGGTTACATCATCATTTACATTATTAGGCCATGTTCCCGAAGTACCAAATGATTCCTGAAAAGTTTCAGATCCGGTTAAGTAATATCCAAGGTAATTATTAAATGCCATACCGTCGTAGATGTGGCCTATCCACTTATCGCTGCCTGCAAGCGTCTGATCATCAAGCGTATTATTACCACCAACAACATTTGCTTTAATAGTCAGACCAATAGGAGAAGATGAACCGGGATTACCTTTCCTGTTCACAAGTACTCTGACCTCTCCTGAATAAGCAGGTGTAAACGAAACATACACATCATTTGTTAAAGAGGAACATGGATTTCCGGTATTGACTGTGGAAAATCCGATATAGGGATCAGTTGGCGCACCTTCTTTATAAACCGTCAGCATAAGCGGATTTGCCGGAGAAGCAGAACTGCAGGTATAAACTTCGTACGTAAGTCCCTTTATAACATTCATTGTAAAGTACTGATGTACTGCAAAAGAAGAAGATATTATTAATGGATCCGAAGGCATATTTATGCAGGGCAGAACATCTGATACAGCAGGTGTGCTTCCATTTCCGCTATATTGATTCCCAGAAAGAACTTCTGATTCTCCCAACTGGAACTGACCGAATGAAGTCATTCCGGTTACCTGAACTGATGTAGAGGTAGTTGTGCCAACTACAGGATAAACCCATGAAGATGAGGAATATTCGCCAGCAATAAATGAAGTGTAATCAGCGCCGGCATCAATGTCACCTGAAACGAAATTTAAAATGGCATCGTATGAAGAAAAGCCTGTAACTCCATTATTGGTGATAGTCCAATACCTGTTGACGTTCAGTGCAGGATTTATATTTGAAGTGGAAATATTGGGCAAATTACCTGCGACTGTATTCAATGTAATGCTTCCGGCGCTATTTGTGCTGCCGGCAAAATTAAGTGTCACAGGAGTATAAACAGTGGCATCTCCAATATCAAAAGTCCTAGTAGTTGCTGAAGCTGGAATCCCCATTTGCAGGTTCCCTGAAATGTATTTCCCCGTACCTGCTCCGGTGACAACTGCCGAGTTTCCAATTGAGATGGAGTATGCCCCTGTAGATATCTTTCCACTTACAAAGGTCAGGGTTGTGTTTACACTTACATTGCCTGACAGTGAAAGCCCTGCTGCATTTGAAATGGTTAATGAATTAAAAGTATTTGTACCTGATCCTCCGATAATCTGATTAATCGTTCCGTCAAAGTTTATTACTCCTGTTCCCGGTGTAAATATTCCATTGTTGGTCCAGTTACCTGCCACATTGTGCGTAAATGCTGAAGCAATGAATGTCGTTCCGGTCCCTAATGTAACTTTCCCTCCTATAGTTAGTGCAGCGACAGCAGTCACTGACACTGATCCGCTCAGTGTAAAATCGTTGCTGATTGTTAAGGTAGAAGTCTGTAGTGTTTTTATACCTGTACCAGACAATGTGAGATTATTATAGGCTATCCCTAATACTGTTTGTGCAGAACCATAATAATTCCAGGTGTTCCCTGCATATTGGGTAACTGAAGGTGTTGCAGAAAGTACTCCGCCAATTTTAAAATTCCCGGCACCTGTGAAACTGACCAGACACCCGGTTGTTCCTCCGGTAAAATCACCAGAAATTGTTACATTCCCTGTTGAAACAGTAAGCACATCGTTTCTTCCAGAAGTTGTTGCATTCATAGCAATTGATACGGCAGTAAGGGAGCCGGCTCCAACACTCAGAGTACATGTTGAACCGGAAGATGGTCGTGGCATAGTAACTGCTCCTGTCACATTCAGGGAATTGGTACCACTAATTGTCAATGTAGTATTTGCATTTACCGCTGCGAATGTTAATGAGGCACAGGTAAATATTCCATCAACCGTAATGGCTGAGCCACTTGATATGGTAATAATGTCTACAGGACCAACTCCCTGGGATTTGTAACTTATATTAGTATTGGCTGATAAAGCATTGGAAGTTAGTACGAGATGAGTATTGTCAGTTATGGAAGCCACTGTTCCAATTGTGGTATTCCCCGAAGTTTTAATAATATTCCCAACACTGATTTCGGTAGTGAAAGAGGTGCCTGAACCTGTAACATTCGAAGATGATGTCAAGGTGGTTATTGAACCTGTGCGGGTTGTATTTGGCCATGCAGTAGCGCTCCAGTTACCAGAAGTACTGTTCGTGATACTGGCTCCATAAATAGTACCCGCAAAGAATATTATAAACAATGTCAGGTATGCCTTTACTAACTGATGTATGAATATTTGAGGGATAACTCGTTTCACAGGTGCTTCTTTATGTGTGTTAATAATAATATATCAGATCGTAATCTTTAACAGGCTCCTGACACGTGTTTCAAGATCTGTCAGTCTGAATGGTTTCACAATATGACCGGTTGAACCTGTTCTGATGAGATCCACTCTGGCAAATTCTCTGTCACTACCTGATAGAGCGAGTATTGGAATATGTATGTATTTATTGTTTCCTTTTATCTTTACAATTAGGTTTTTGCCGTCGGGTAATGACATTGTGAATTCAGTAATGATCAGTTCTGGCATATAACCATTTTCTAAAAGTGTATAAGCTTCCAACGCATTTTCACTCATTATTACATCGTAGTTTCTGGAAAAAAAAGTTTCCATTAATGCTCTGAATTCTGGTTTGTCAGTTACTATTAAAATCTCTTTCGCTATTTCCTGTCTCATTCTATTTTAATTATTGACACAGAATAAGGCAATAGCCATGCCAAATGATTTAACACACTATATATAAATGCAATACATAATTTTCTAAAGATTAAGGCCCAGGCCTTTTCTTCGATAATGAATAGAAGGTCTTCCTTTTTGAAGAGAGATTTATTTAAAGCTGGTGGGCAAGTCTATATTATGCTTCTGAATGCGGCGATAGAGTGCATTCCATTCAAGATTCAGCAGTCTTGCTGCTTCTGCTTTATTATAATTGACTTTTTGAAGAGCTTTTATTATTGTTTGTTTTTCCAGTTCGGCAAGATCAAATGTATTTATGTTGCCGGTGTTAACGTTACTATTTGCTGTTGAACTGATTGAAATGAAATTCCGTGGCAATATCTGGTCTGTTTCACATATAATCAGAGCTCTTTCAATCATGTTTTTTAATTCACGGATATTCCCCGGAAAGGGATATGATTTTAATAGAGCATAAACATCCGGATGGATTCCAGAGAAATGTTTCCCCAGCTTTTTTGAGAGCGAATGAAAGAAATAATCAACGAGTTCAGGAATATCATTTGTACGCTCCCGCAAAGGAGGCAATTCAATTATGAAGGTACTTAGCCGGTGATATAGATCAATCCTGAGACTTTTACCTGAAGACAAATCCTCATTTGTCTTATTCGTTGCTGCAACGATCCGGGCATCGAATTTTTGCTCATTTTGTGTACCGACCCGTGTGAATCTGCGATCTTCGAGAACCCTCAGCAATTTCACCTGCAATGCCATCGACATCTCCCCTATTTCATCAAAGAATAAGGTGCCTCCGTTTGCAGTTTCGAACCATCCGGCTTTGTCGACAAGGGCACCGGTAAAGCTTCCTTTCTTATGACCGAAAAACTCACTTTCAAAAAGAGATTCAGGAACGGCAGACATATTGACCGCGCAGAACAGTTCATCCTTACGATCGCTTAAACTATGAATGGCACGTGCCACCAGCTCCTTTCCCGTCCCGCTTTCCCCGGTTATCAGAACAGAAGTATCAGGAGTATTTGCCACCATCTGGATTTGCTGTTTTATGCTCTCTACCAGGGGCGATTTTCCAATAATATTACTTGCATGTTCCTTATTTACAACGTTCGTCAGTAAAAGGTTCTTTTTCTTGACCTGATCTAGATTTGAGTTCAGTTCCGAGAATTTGCTGGTTCTTTCAATTGCCACCCAGATCTCAGGAGTTGTGAATGGCTTTTTTAAAAAATCGGCTGCTCCCTTCCGTAGTGCAACAATAACAGTGTCCATGTCACCTACTGAACTTATCATTATAACAGCAATACCAGGATATTCTTCTTTTACCTTCTCAAGGACTTGCAGTCCATTCATTTCCGGGAGTTTGAAATCGCTTATAAGAATGTCAATTTTTTCATTCTTTAATATCTTAAATGCTATGGATGGAGCCTCCACGGCAAAAACGTTAAGTTTATCTTTAAGCACAGAACGAAGAAGATTCCTGTAAACAGGATCATCATCGAGCACTAGAATATTTATTTTTTTATTTTCAGTTTCCATAGTAATCCTCCCTAGTGGGAGTCCGTAAGTGGCAAATAAACTCTTATCTCAGTTCCTGATCCTGGAGTGCTGGTAATCTTTAATTTTCCCTGGTTTCTACTCACAAAATCTTTGATTATAAATGATCCCAGACCGCTCCCCTGCTCTTTATTTGTTCCGGGGGTGGTATAATGTTCGTTGTCGATGAATATTTTCTTTATCAACTCTTCGGAAAGTCCAATACCCGTATCTGTGACTTTAACTATTGCAAATTCAGCCTCCGTCTCTGCTGAAATATGAATCAGACCATTTTCCGGTGTGAACTTAATGGCATTAAATATAATATTACGGAAAACCGCACTAATTGAAATTTCGTCAATATGTGCAGTAATATCATCCGGAATATCGTATGTAATTTTCAGCTTTTTTTTATCCGCATTCCCCTTTAACAATTGTACAGATTCCATAATAACCGGATAAATAGATATCTGCCTGGGAACCATAGAGATTGTTCTGCTTTGCAGCCTCGTAAATTCAAGGAGATTGTCCAGGAGAACACTCGTTTCACTTGCTGTTTTTTCAAGGTGATTCATAACTTCTTTAAAATCATCGCTTCCGGGATCAAGATAACCATTTGTAATAGCACTCAAGGTCAGGCTTATACTTGCAAAAGGGGATCGTATATCGTGAGCAATGATTGAATAAAGCTTATCGCGCATGAGGTTCATTTCAATTATTTTCCTCCTTGATGAAGCAAGTTCTATATGATTCTTTACACGGATAAGCAGTTCTTCACGGTTAAAAGGTTTGTTAATATAATCTACCCCGCCTGCCTCAAAGCCAGCTGCCAGATCATCTGTTTGAGATTTAGCTGTAAGGAATATTATCGGGATGTCGCTAAGCTTATTTTTCTTTTTAATGACACGGCAGAGCTCCAATCCATCCATACCCGGCATCATGATATCGAGAAGTATCAGATCGGGAATAAGTTCATCAAGCTGTGCAAGAGCATTTTCGCCATTCTGTGCAAGGCTTATCAGGTAACCTTCATTTTTAAGCAAGATGGCTGTCAATTGAAGATTTTTATTATTATCATCAACAATGAGTATATACTTGTCTGAGTTTGGCATTTGTCAGTTATTATTTTTCACGGCTTAAACTTTTAACCGGTTCATAAAGAGTCCGCATAAAGTAATCTCGCGATTACCTCATATCGATCTCAGGCATCATAATATCAAATTGATTATACGTGGGAAATAATCTAATGTTTCCTTTAAGGAATCCAAATCAACAATTTCAAGATCTCTTTTAACTTTGTCAGCATAATCGCCAAGAAATTTGAAGTTATACTTTTCTGCCACCTCTTTCAAATCAACAGCAAATTCCTCAATCCTGAACAATACCAGTTGATCTTTGATAGAATTGTATTTAGGTACTATTTTATCTCTAAATGTCTCCTTAATCTGTGGCAAAATGTTCAAAAGATCCTCAGGCAGGTTTCCTATATCGAGAACAATGGGTTCTGTTGTATCACTATCCGGCTCATTTATTTTATATTTCAGAAAACGAGCCAACTGATTGAAAAGCTGCGATTGATTTACAGGTTTAAGAAGAACACCATCAAAATTGGCCGAATTGGTAATTTTTTCGGAATTAAAAGCTGAAGCGGTAAAAGCAATGACAGGAATATGAGCCAGTGACGGATTTGACTTTATCCTGCCCGCAATTTCAAATCCATCTGAGCCTGGCATCCTGATATCCATAAGGATTAAATCAGGAATAATATGGTCAAGTATTTCCAGGGCAATTTCACCGTTTTCTGCTGATGAAATATTTAATCCTGTTGATGAAAGCAGAGTTTCAACCATTTCTATATTTGAGGAGACATCGTCGACAATAAGTATGCTTGCCTGTTCAAATGTAATATTAAGTATCTCATCTCCTTTGTCTTTCTTCAGAGATTCCATTGCACTTACAGCTACACCCGGAATTTTAACAATAAATGAAGATCCTGCGCCTACCTTACTTGTTACAGAAATCGTTCCATTCATCTTCTCAACGAGCCGTTTTGAAATAGCGAGTCCTAATCCTACACCGCCGTACATTCTGTGTGATTGTCCCGATTGTTGTCCGAAAGCCTCAAAGATAATTACCTGTTGAGATTCAGGAATACCAATTCCTGTATCCTCGACTTCAATACTCAATTCACCTTTTTGTTCTGATTGAAAACTAAAAATGACTTTGATCTTTACAAATCCATTTTGCGTAAATTTTATTGCATTACCCAACAGGTTAAATATCACCTGTTTAATCCTTATTTCATCGAGCATCAGTAACCCGGGTAATTTATCATCGATAATTACAGAAAGCTCAATCCCTTTCTTACTGGCCTTATCATTAAATAGCGTCTGAATCTCCTGAAATATATAATTCAGGTCAATTGGCTGAAGTGTTATCTCTAGTTTTCCTGCCTCTATTTTAGATAAATCAAGAATATCGTTCAATAATGATAAAAGCAGATTACCACTGCTTAAAACTGACTTTATCATTTTCCTGTGCTGAACTGAGTCGAGTTTATGATAGAGTGCTTCACTGAATCCAAGTATGGCATTCATCGGTGTCCGTATTTCATGACTCATATTCGCAAGAAATTCACTCTTAGCCTTGTTTGCTTCATTAGCTCTATCGCGTTCATCAATTATTGCCTGCTCCATCAGTTTCCTCTGGGTTATATCAATGTTCGTTCCAACGATACGAAGAGGGCTTCCATCTTTATCAAATTCCATCACCTTACCGGTATCCAGTATCCAGACATATTGACCTGCTTTTGTCAGTGAGCGGTATTCAGCCTGATAAAAAGGAGTTTTGTTTGACAAATGATCATCAAGTGCTTTTTTTGTAAAATCAGCATCAGCGGGATGCAGAAGGTTTCCCCATATATCATCATTATTGTTGAATTCATTTTCAGCAAAACCCCGTATTGAAAACCATCTTTTATTAGATATAAGTTTCCTGGTTTTAATATTCCAGTCCCACAAACCAGCATCACTACCCAGAAGTGCAAGTTCAAGTCTTTCAGTGTAAAGTTCCAGCTTCTTCTCATTCTCCTTTAATCCGGTTATATCCACAATAATACTTATGAGTCCGTCAACTTTGTTGTTCTTAATAAGTCTGTTGGTATATACCAGAACGGGGAATGTAAATCCAGATTTGTTAATTAAATTATACTCATGAGAAAGTGAATTGTCGTTTTGCAGTGCCGCACTGAAGTTCTTTAGTACTCTTTCATGATCATCCTTTTGAAATAATGTAAGAATATTGATTCCTGCTTTCAGCTCTTCAATTGAATAACCCATTTTTTCCAGCGCATAGCCTGTTGCATAAGTTACTATTCCGTCGAGGTTCGTTTCACATAACATCTCAGGGAGAAGTTCCTGATGATGACGATATCGCATTTCACTCTCTTCCAGGAGTTCAATTTTAACGCATGCTAAGCAAGCCTGTGCAAGTTTGATGTTAATTTCTTCAAGGGAAATAATTATCTCTTCATCCAGAAAGCCTCCTTTTCTTATTAAAATTAACAATCCAAAATCGTCCAGCTTCATTATATGGAAAAACAAGTTATCATCACATTTCCCTTTTAATGGAAGCTTACCCCTGAATGAATTTAGTTCATTTGATGAAAAACTCTGAGGAACAAGGTTTTCAATTACTTTATAGGTGCTTTTCGTTATTAAAGCATAGGGTATTGAGAATAACATTTCAGAACTGAATCCTGAATCACTTGTGGGCACAACTCTGTAAACTATACCTGTAACGCAATTCAGCTTCTTCAGATAAGCATTCAGGGAAGTTTTCAACATCTCAAAGAGGTTGAGGCTCCTTCCTACTTCCATTGATAAATCGTAGAATATCCTCAGCTGTTGTGGTGATCTATTCATAATGTTTAAATTATGGTATATAGTCATCCGGGACAAAAGTAATGAAAAAAGGATAAGTAGATAATAGCTAACTTACTCATATATTCTTAACAAGACATATTCAAGTCTTTTTGAAAAATAACACTTATTTAAACTTATTAATCCTATAACTGTTAACTTGATAGATTAATACTGAAAAATGAAGAAACTTCTTATAATCCTTTTTACACCAATAATTATGGCTTCAGCTTATTCACAGAAACCACCCTCGGTTGTATCATCAGTTGATCTGAACAGATATAAAGGGCTTTGGTATGAGATTGCACGTCTGCCATTTTTTTTTGAAAGAAAATTAAAGTGCACTTCAGCCACTTATACACTTCGGGAAGATGGTAGAATTACAGTACTGAACAAAGGAAATTATCTGACTGATCCTAAAAAATCAACATCCTCACAGGGAGTTGCCTGGATACCTGATAAGAACAGCCCGGCGAAACTAAAGGTGCAGTTTTTCTGGCCATTTTCCGGAGATTACTGGATCCTGGAGCTTGATAAAGATTACAGATATGTTCTTGTGGGTGATCCCTCACATAAGTACCTCTGGATACTTGCCAGAGAAAAGAAAATGGATGAAAAGACTTATAGTATGCTCCTGGGCAAAGCTGTGGAAAATGGATATGATGTAAAATCAATTATCAGGGTAGAACAGGATTGTGATTAAATACCCCCGTGGCCTTCGGTCACTCCCCCCAAGGGATATGTCATGGGATTAAACCCCCTTCGCCCTTCGGGCACTCCCCCCAAGGGGGGAGAAATTCGGTTATCTTATGAGTTTTTTCTCCCCTTTCAGGGGAGATGTCGCGAAGCGACAGAGGGGTATTCCATCACAATGCAGAATTATCTAGAAAAACTCATTCTAGTTTAACGGAATATAGACTAGCTCAATTCCGTAGTTTTTCCCCAGATTCCTGCTGTACTTTTTATCAACTGCATTGTTCCAGTGTTCCAGCACACCAAGACTTTTTAACCTGGTCCCGTCACGTTCCGGATCATAAACTGTTTTTGAAGGAGGATTATCAGCCAAAGCAGCCTCGACTAAATATTTTTCTGTATAAGCTAAATCTGAAAGATCGGGCCACTCAGCGCGTAAAAAATCAATACCTACAGCATCCACGGCAACACCATCCTGAGAGGCAAATAAGCTTGAACACCAGCGGTTGTTAAAAGGAGCCATCCTCCATTTGTCTTTAAGAAGCGGAGGGCCATCCTGGGATCTGGCAGCATATAAACCATCAATAATGAATAAGATTGTTTTCCCGCCCAGATCCTTATGCCCGAGGAAATCGGTAAAAGTCATGTATTTATCTTTCCCCTGAGGGTCCTGATTGAAGTTATCATGAGCATTTTTCCGCCAGCTCCTGTCTATGCTGGTCGCTCCATAGAAGTTTTTGCCACACAGAGTGACACCTTGCCCTATATGTCCTTTGAGCAATGCCATATTGATAATGTAGTCAGCCTCAACTGCACATGTTGCTAAACCTGTAGCTAGTTTTCCGTTATCAACAGAATATGGAATTGCATTTTCAACATAAGTCGATTTAACACGTCCTTCCCCTCCTTCATTATCTACAAAAATGACATCTGGAAAATCTTTGTGACATTTATTAAAAATATTGTCCGTTATAAAACGACTGGCATCGAATATGGTAATATTCTTTTGTGGCACAACAGCGTTTTTTGTCAGACTGGCTATTAAGGCATATATCAGCTGGGGAGTCCCATCCAGTCCTGTCGTATCTGCATGGCTCTTTGTATTGTTCTGGTTTATCTTAACTGCTATCTTCTGATTAAGAGCATATCCACCAGAGATGTTCTTCTTCTCTTTATTGAAATTCTTAAAAAGTGCATCCCATGCCATTGCTTCTGTACTCTTACCGGTAAGTGATTTCAATACATTTTCAAGCATCTTATTTGCTTCAACCTGGGAAGTGCTTTTTTCATCCCACCAGTATTTGTTTGTACCGTCCCATGTTGCAACCTTTGGATCAAATGCCCAGGCAACGCGTCCGGGAAATATGCCATGCTCAACACCTACCGGAACATTCGACATTAAGCTGTTTATGTCAACAGTGCTCGCATTAGCTACATCTGTCTTATTTGCAAAAAACAACATAGAACAGATAAGAGAAATCACTAAGAATGAAGCAGCATAGACATATCTGGCTTTTCTGAAATGATCTTTAGCTTTGTTAAATGCTAATATCGATCCTGACAAAGTGAGCAGGTAAACAACAAAGGCTGACATAATCGGTGCGGCAGCCCTCATACACGGATATGTGGCCCTCTGAGGCTTTGGGATAACTCTTACCAGGAACCAGATAGTTGAAGAGATTCCAAGAGCAATAAAAGTTATTTTTGGCAGAATTGACTTCCCTGGCAGGCTTCTGAGCTTATTAAAAAACAAACTGAACTTTGCTTTCATGATTTTTTTCAATAAAGATAATCCTGTTTTTGGATTTTCAGAATGGAAGCAAAATAAAAAGCAGCCCATATAACAGGCTGCTTTATATTTATTATATAATTTTTTTTGAAACTTAAATTCCTAAAATTTAAAGGAAACACCCAGGGTAAGCCATGCTATGCCATATCCTAATTCACCCATAACGGCAAAGTTCTTACTGACATAATATCTTGCACCAATAAACTCTGAAGAAACAAGACCGCTACCAGAATTATACCCGGATACATCAATATTTGAAGATTCAATATCGAAACCTAATATAAGACCTGCGTATGTATCCAGCTTATCTACGAGCGCATAATGGAAGGCGCCTCTTGCCCCGATTATAAAGTTAGAAACGGCATAGCTATAGTATTTATGAGAAGAATATCCAAGATACCCTCCTACACCAATTGAAGCTTTATCATTAAGCAGATTGACAATTCCCATCTCAAATGAACCTGAAATAGGTGGTATCCCCATCTTATTACCGATTCCCGTATACAATGTGGATCCTAGACCAATCCCAAGGTTGACAACCTTATCTCCTTTTTTGAAAGTAGATTCCTGGGCTAGCAGTTGCGTTAAAGAGAAGACAACGACTAACAATGACAATAAAAGTTTCTTCATAGTTTTACAGTTTTACGTTAATTTATTATTAAACATCATTTATCGGGTTTTGTTTACTCTTTTTTTGGAAATTGTGCAATCAAATTTTTAATCTACCGGTCATTAGCAGGAATAGATAAAATGGTACTTCAAAATAAACTCTTAAAATTTCCAGATATCCCCTTAGTGTCCTCTCTGAATAGTATACCTACCACAATAGCTAAAAGCAAAGCTAATTTAACAATTGTATTTCAAGAATAGCAAGGAAGCCCGCTAATTTTTTTAAATGATTTTGACTAATTATAAGAAAGAACCGATTAAACACGATAAAATGATGTCCAAGTCTCTTTTCAGGATTCCTTTGTCAGGCTCCTTTAAAAATCAGAAACATTACTGCGGCAAGTGCGGCTCCTGCCATTGGTCCCAGAACAGGTACCCAGGCATATTTCCAATCGCTGTCGCGTTTCCCCGGTATCGGAAGGAGGAAATGTACTATACGCGGGCCAAGATCACGGGCAGGATTAATAGCATATCCGGTAGGACCTCCCATAGACAGACCGAGACCCAGGACAACAAGTGCCACCGGTAAAGCACTCAAAGCGCCTAATCCGACTTCTGGTTTTGCCATGTAGAGAACAGCCAGGGTAAGTACGTATGTTCCTATAGCTTCAGTTAAAATATTATACCAGTAGTGCCGTATATTTGGGGCGGTACAGAATACAGCCAGCTTGGAATCAGCATCAGCAGTCGCATCAAAATGCTTTTTATAGGCTACCCAGACAAGAAAAGCCCCGAACATTGCACCCAGCATCTGGGCACAGATATACATCGGCAAGAGAGTAATTGAAAATTTATGCGCAATCACAAGAGCCAGTGTTATAGCAGGGTTCAGGTGAGCGCCGCTAAATGGCGCCGCGATTAAAATCCCTGTAAAGACCCCTACGGCCCATCCGAAAGTTATTACAATCCATCCGCTGTTGTTTCCTTTCGTTTTATCGAGAACAACGTTTGCTACCACTCCTCCTCCAAAAACGAGAATTATTGCAGTTCCGAAAAATTCGGCAAAAAATGCATTCATGTTGGTTAGTTATTAGATTATCCTATGAAAATTGTATTATGATTTTACCTACTTTAAAATTGCCTGGAATGCCTGAAGTTTTGCCCCCCTTCTCCTGCTTAGGCGGGATTAATTCTCTGAATACTAGTGAAATTCTTCTGAATGTCACAGTATTAACTCCCCTTTAGGGGAGATGTCCCGATTTATCGGGGCAGAGGGGCCTCAACCTTTCACTCCAATCTTACTCTGTATCATCAGCCCATGCTTTTGCTGCGTTTACGGCACGATGCCATCCTTTGATAAGTGAATGTGTTTCGCTCTCTTCAATTTGCGGAGAAAAAATCCGATCTATTTGCCATTGTTTCCTGATCTCATCGATATTGCTCCAGTAATTCACAGCAAGACCTGCCAGATAAGCGGCTCCAAGCGCTGTTGTTTCAGTAATTTTCGGCCGTACCACCTTTGCCTGCAGCAAGTCCGACTGGAACTGCATCAGCTGGTTATTTACAGTCGCCCCGCCATCAACGCGTAATTCACGGATATCTATACCGGAATCCTTTTGCATAGCAAGCAGGACTTCCAGCGTCTGATAAGCAATGCTGTCAAGAGCTGCACGGGCAATGTGAGCCGATGTGGAACCTCTAGTAAGGCCAACAAGCGTGCCACGAGCATGCTGGTTCCAGTGCGGAGCACCGAGCCCCGCAAAGGCGGGGACAAAATAGACTCCTTCGCTGCTCTTGACTTTTGCAGCAAGCTTCTCAACATCACCCGAATTTTTAATAATTCCTAACCCATCGCGAAGCCATTGAACAACTGCTCCGGCAATGAAAATGCTTCCTTCCAGGGCATATTGAGTATCATTCCCTATTTTCCAGGCGACAGTAGTCAGAAGTTTGCTCTTTGATTCAATAGGTTTATTGCCAATGTTCATCATCATAAAACAACCTGTTCCGTAAGTGTTTTTGACCATACCCGGTTCTGTACACATCTGACCGAAGAGAGCAGCCTGCTGGTCACCGGCTATTCCGGAAACAGGTATTGAGGTGGCAAAATGTCCTTCAGTTGTCCCATAGATTTCACTTGAGGATCTGACTTCCGGAAGCATAGATGACGGTATGTTAAATATTCTGAGTAGCTCTTCATCCCATTTAAGAGTGTGAATATTAAACAACATAGTTCTTGATGCGTTTGATACATCCGTAATATGTAACCTGCCTCTGGTGAGGTTCCATACCAGCCACGAATCAATAGTTCCAAATGCCAGCTCTCCTTCCTCTGCAAGACGCCTTGCATCCTTCACATTATCCAATATCCATCTGATTTTTGTAGCAGAAAAGTAGGCATCTATAATCAGACCAGTTTTTTCAAGGATCTTCGGGCTCTGCCCCTCACTCTTTAACTTATCACAAAAATCTGCTGTACGGCGGTCCTGCCAGACTATTGCCCTGTAAACAGGTTTTCCTGTTTTTCTGTTCCAGACAACAGTTGTCTCGCGCTGATTTGTTATACCAATCGCGGCAATGTTAATACTTTCAAGTCCTGCTTTTGTAATTGCCTCAAGTGCAACCCCGGCTTGTGTTGACCATATTTCCTCAGGATCATGTTCAACCCAGCCCGGTTTAGGATAAAATTGAGTAAATTCCTTTTGTGCACTTGCTGCAGGAAGTCCGTTCCGGTCAAAAACAATTGCTCGTGAGCTTGTGGTCCCCTGATCGAGAGCTAAAATGAATTCTTTCATATATTCCTTTTTATTAGGTGAATTTCAAGCTACTATAGATAGTTTTTTACCAATTCGTTATACGATTTTACTTGCTGTTCCTTCCAGTTAAGATCATATCCGAATTCCTTTGCCATTATTCCGGCAACTTCAGGCGCAATTTCTGCGCTTGCACGGGCATTAAGAAATAAGGAACGGGTTCTTCTTGCAAGTATATCCTCGATACAAAAGGGCATTTCGTTTCTGCAGATCCAAAGTATCTCAGCTTTTGTATATGGTAGTCTCGGATCAACCTGTATACCCAACCCGGGGTCTTCAGATATCATCTTTTCTATATCTATTGAATGGTCCCCATAAATATGCAATCTTTTTAAGGAATTATTTGCAGCTAATGAAGTCAATTTAAGATTTGAAGTAACACATTTAGCCCGATCCAGAAAACCGGCCCTGATTGCCCTGTCAATAGTCTCTTCGGCCATACGCCTGTATGTGGTCCATTTTCCTCCAATTATGCTAAGCAATCCTGAAGGGGAAAGCGTTATCTTATGTCTCCGTGATACCTCTTTAGTGGAAGCAGGATTATCCGGATTGGCTGCAAGCGGACGCAATCCAGCAAATATGCAGAGAATATCTTCTCTTTTTGGTGGCTTAACAAGATATTTTTCAGCTGTTTGCAGAATAAAACTGATCTCCTTTTCAAGAGCAACAGGCTCAAGGCTGATTGTGTCGAGCGGGGTATCAGTTGTACCAATCACAACTTCATTATACCAGGGAATAGCAAAGAGAACCCTCCCGTCATCTGTCTTTGGAATCATGATAGCCGAGTCACTCTTAAGAAATGACTTATCCAGAACAATGTGCACTCCCTGACTCGGTCGGATTGTAGGTTTTGATAGAGGATTATCCATCCTTGCCACCTCATCTGCAAATACTCCTGTTGCATTTATAACCAGTTTGGCTTTCAGATTAAATTCCTCGCCTGTTGCTTTTTCTATGGCCTTTACACCATTAATTTTTCCTCTTTCATCTTTCAGAAGATTGACAACTTTGAAATAATTAAGCACCAAACCTTCCTGTCCGTTACAAGATTCTGCCAGTGCAAATGCCATGCGTGAATCATCAAACTGCCCATCATGATAAACTACACCACCTTTCAAGCCCCCGGACTTTAACAGAGGTAATCTCATGAGGGCTTTTTGCTTTGAGATAAAATAGGATTTCCCCATACTCAATCTCCCAGCCAGGAGATCGTAGAATTTAAGTCCCACGGTGTACATAAAAACATCCCACAAGGAATAAACAGGTATAACAAATTCCTGATTGAAGGTTAGATGGGGCGCATTTTTTAGCATTAATCCACGTTCATGCAATGCTTCCATTACCAGAAAAAGGTCGCCCTGAGCCATATAACGAACACCTCCGTGAACAAGCTTGGTACTCCGCGAAGAAGTAGCCTTTGCAAAATCCGATTGTTCCAGCAATAATGTCTTATATCCCCGTGATGCACCATCCTGTGCAACCCCAAGGCCGGTAGCGCCACCACCTATAACTATAATATCCCAAACTTTATCTGATTGATTCTTTAATTCTCCAACAAGTTTCTGCCGGTTCATACGGGATCTGATTTTGATAATAATTATACGGAGAAAATTCTGAATTGCAAATAAAATTATTGGTTACCATAGATCTCCCCTCCTTTTGAAGGAGGGGTGGCCGCAGGCCGGGGTGGTTGATTACAAGTTGAATTTGTATTTTATTCTGGTTACAGCAACATCTTCTCTAGTAAGGAATCAACCACCTCCCCCCTTCTGGGTACTCCCCGCCTAAGCGGGGCAGGCTCTCCTTCAAAAGGAGGAGATAGTTAAAATTCTGGTTACAGTTAACTTATATAAGCTACCTCATCATCCCTTTAATATGTGATGGATCGCCATCGTTCCTGGCCGGCGTTATATTAAGAATTCTGCAGATCAGATTATAAACATCAACATTATTCAGTTCCCTGAACTTATAGTTTTTCTTGAACGAAGGACCAGCAGCATAAAAGATGGCAAACATATCGGAATCTGAATTATCATAACCATGAGCTCCGCCTCTCAGAGAAGACCCATCAGGCTTTGTACCTATGCTCCACGAACTATCCGCCACTACAACAATTTCAGGGATACGCGGATTGGTCCCGTAATGCCATTTTGGAGGAAGCTGCGATTTACTCCACGCCTTCAATCCTCTTGATTTGTTAAGCAGATAAAGAACACTATCCTTTTTGCCCTCAGCAGGATTAATCAGATATACGGGGTTCCCTCCCGAGATCGAGGCAATCATCCTGTTAGGTACCAGCGACTTAACATTTATATATCTATCGGGTGAAACAGCAGCCATTCCATGATCCGACACAATTATCAGGTTTATTTTTTTTGCGTCAGGCAGTGCAGACAGTTTGCTCCTCAATACTCCCATAACACTGTCCATACGTTCAACAGTTTTCTGTGTTTGAGGTGAGACCGGCCCGAAAGCGTGACCTGTTTCATCTGGTTCATTAAAATAGAGAGTAACAAGCTCCGGACGCTTTTCCGGCGGATAACCCAGCCATTTAATAACTGTATCTATTCTTGCTTCATAAGTTACTGACTCATCATATTTTTTCCAGTAGGTAGGATGTATAGCTTCAGATCCGACCCAAAAGAATGAAGCAGATCTGACACCCTGTTTCTCAGCAGTCACCCAAATTGGTTCTCCCCCATAAAAAGCAGGGTTTTCAACTACCGTTCGATCACCCATCCTGTAAAAGAGTCCAAGATCGGAGGCCGGGAAGCTGTTATTTATTAATCCATGATGATCGGGATACAGACCTGTTGCTATTGTATAATGATTCGGAAACGTCACAGTCGGAAATGATGAATACATCCTGTCAGCTTTTACACCATCTTTTGCGAGTCTGTTCAGATTTGGCGTATTATACATTTTGTTATAATCCCATCTGAACCCATCGAGGGAAACCAGAAGAACGTAGTTTTTGAATGGTTTCCTGTTAACCTTCCTGAAGCCTGATAAGAGAATAAGTATTGCAAGGAGGACTACTAATATAAAATCCGATCCTCGTTTTGATCTTTTTAAAAAGACTTCAGGTTGAAAAATTGCCTGTAACTTCATAATATTAATCTTCATAAATTGTGCGGTAAATATACACTAAAATGAAATCTGTTAACCATGGATTGACACTGAGTCAATAATCTGTGTTTTCTCCGTGTTCCTCCGTGAAATCCGTGGTTAAACTTAAAGAATGATTCTCCTGATTCCATCTTTCAGGAATTGTACATTGAAAATGATAAACAGAACAATTCTGCATCATGAAAAGTCTTAATTGTTGAGAAAAACCAATGGCTATTCTTGCACCACGGATAGCACGGATTATCACGGAGCCATAACTAACAAATTTCTTTTATAAAATGGACGACCCGGATTCCAATACGATCAAGCAGTGTTACCCAGTGATAACTCAGTGTAACTCCGTGGTTAGAAAGAAATAACAGTGAAAAAGACGTATTTAGAACTTCAGACAAGCAGGAGTGCCTAACTTGTAATCTTTCCCCGAGTCTACAGGAATACCGTTCTTTTCATCTATTTTGAAAAGTGATATATTCCCTGATTTCTGATTTCCGACAAGGATATATCTACCCGATGGATCGATCACAAAATTCCTGGGCCAGTTACCCCCGCATGTAGATCGTCCGGTGAGAGTCAGGCTCCCATCTGCTCCGGTTTTGAAAACAACAATAGTGTTTTCACCACGGTTTGATCCGTACAGATATTGCTCATTCTTCCCAAAATGAATGTCTGCACAATTGCTTTCTCCTTTAAAATCGCTTGCTAAGGTTGTCAGAGTCTGAATTGATTTAAGTCCTCCTTTTAAATCAACATCGAAGACTGACAAAGTGGAATTCAGTTCACAAATAACATACATTTTTGATCCTGAAGAATTGAATACAAAATGTCGGGGACCTGTCCCTTTTGGAAAAGAGACAATCCCATTTTCTATTTGTTTCAGATGTCCTGAAGCAGCATCAAAATCATAGATAACAATCCTGTCCAGTCCCAAATCGGTTAGATACACTTTCCTGCCTTCAGGGTCGAATGAAATCATATGTGGATGTGACACTTTCCCCTCAATCGCAGCAAATGAAATAGTATCCGTTACTCTTGCAGGCAGTCCCTTTTCATCCAATTTAACTACAGCAACAGAACTGCTGGAATAATTTGCCATGAATAAATAATCTTCATTTGGGGACAGGGAAATGAAACAGGGACCTCCATCAGGCACCAGTAATTCTTTTACTTTTTCAAGTGCAGCGGTTTGAGCATTATATCGTAAAGCGGTAAGTCCACCTCCTTTAATGCCGTTGAATTCCATAACTTCATCTGCCGCATATATCAGCTCTTTCTTTTTTGATATACAAAAATAAGAGGGGCTAGGCCCGGCATCCGCTTCTGATAATAATTTAAATGTTCCCTCTTCCCGGTTAAGATCGAAAACATAAAGACCTTTCCCTCCATCTTCAGTATATCTTCCGGCAAATAACCGTATGGTCTGACCCCAGCATGAATTTGAAAAAATCATTATAATTATGATTGTACAAATTTTATTAAAAATCTTTTTCATAGTATGGTTTTAATTAACCGCAAAGATCGCAAAGTTTTTGCGCAAAGGTCGCAAAGCAAAAAAAAAGAGGCTGATTTATTCAGCCCCTGATTTTTCAATCATTATAATTCAAAACTATCGCACTCCCGATAGGCCTGGATTACGCGCTCTTCGCCCTCCTTTCCTTTAAGGCTTTGGCCATGTTCCATGCAAAGAACACCTTCATATTTATGGCTATAGATATATTTGAATACATTTTTAAAGTTGATCTCTCCCGTGGTGGGTTCATTGCGCCCCGGTGTATCGCCCAGATGGAAAGCGGCAATTTCATTCCAGGCAGCTTCAATATTAGGGATCAGGTTTCCTTCTGTTATAGCCTGATGATAAATATCGTCAACGATTTTACAGACCGGTCGGTTAACGGCTCTGCAAATTGAGTATGCCTGCGGTATCCCATTCAGAAAAAGCCCGGGATGGTCATGGATTGTATTCAATGGTTCGAGAACAATCGTCAATCCGGCCGGTTCCATGACATCACAGCAATACCTGAGGTTATCTATCACATTGGCAGTCTGAAAATCTCTGTGGAGTTTTTCGTCATATCTGCCAGGAACCACCAATGCCCATTTTACTCCGGTACGTTTAGCCACCTCAATGCCCTCTTTCATCTTGTTAACCAGCATTTCACGAACCTCCGGCTTATTAAGAACGAAGGAAGTAACAGCAAAATCGGCGTATAAAACAAACGGACCGAGTTCCATCCTGAGACGGTGCATTTCATTCGCTATCTTAACCTGATCCTCTACCGGTCTCCCCATTAATCCGTTATCGAACATAGCCCTGAAACCCATGTCATGACAGAACTTTATGTTATCGATAATATCATTCCCGGCATGTTCGTGAAACATTCCAAAGCCCGGAGCATATTTCAGTTTGAACGGAGCAATTGCATCTGTCACTTTTTGCTTCCGTGGAAAAGCAACATTACCAAAAACTGCAGGAGCAGCCATAATGGCGGCTCCTGTTGCAGTGGCTTTTTTTATAAAGTTTCTCCTTGAGTGATCCATAAAGTCAATATTGAGAAATAAAAACTATTTTGTTTCAGCTTCCGGTACATAAGCCAATCCTGCTATTGGCACAGTCTTGTCAACATCGACCGGACCAAGTACAAATACCTTCGGACCGAGTTTGAGATCGGAATTCATCATTTCTTCATAGGTCGTCTCTTTGCCAGTATAAGCAGAAATACGCCCCATAATTCCAACCATTGTAGATATAGCTGTATTTTCTGCTTCATTTATAGGTTTGCCCGTACGGATAGCCGTTACAAGATCAATATGTTCCTGTACATATGGGTCAACACTTACATTGTTGGTTGGCTTTCCATCTTTATCCAGGGGATATTTATACTTCCAAACCTCAGTTCCTGTAAGATCGAGGATCGAGTTTCTGCAGTTTGATGAACCTTTCGTGCCCTGGACTCTTTCAGATACACTATCTACGCAGCCATTGATCTGGCGACACATGCTATGGAAGTGAATCCCATTTTCAAATGTAAAATCAACACTGAAATTATCATATTGGTTTCCTGTGACACGGCGAAGCCTTGAGCCAAACCCAGTTGCCTTAACAGGATGTGTGCCGGTGAACCAGTTCATCACATCGAGATTATGCACATGTTGTTCTACAATATGGTCGCCTGAAAGCCAAATCCAGTTAACCCAGTTACGGATCATATATTCCATTTCGCTCCATTTTGCATTTGGGTCGCGATGCCATAATTTGCCTCCGTTCCAGTAAACATTACCACCAACTATTTCACCGATTGTTCCCTGGGATACTTGCTGCCAGGTTGAAATATAGTCGCGCTGGTGACGGCGTTGGGTTCCCGTAACAATACACAATTCCATCCCTTTTGCTTTCTGGGCAGTAGCCATAACCGATCTTGCACCAACAGGGTCAACACAAACCGGTTTTTCAGCAAAAACATGTTTTTTAGCCTGAATTGCAGCTGCGAGATGATCGGGTCGAAAGAATGGAGGAGTGGCAAGAATGACCAGGTCTACACCCGAATCGAGAACTTTCTGGTATGCATCAAACCCAACAAAACATTTGTCGAGCGGGACTTCCTGATTCTTTTGTTTCAGAATCTCGGCTCTGCAGGAATCAATACGATCCTGAAAGGTATCGCCTAAAGCAACAATTTTAAGATTTGGCCCTGCACTCAGGAAGTTAATTGCTGCACCTGTACCGCGACCACCACAACCAATTACCCCGGCTTTGAGAACCGGTCCGTCGGGTGCCTGATCAAGCATTGTTGCAACAGGAACAACCTTTTTTGTTTCCCGCGAACAGCCGGTTAAGAGAGAAGGAACTATTACACCTGCTACTCCGACTGTTGCAGCTTTACCAAGAAAATTACGTCTTGAAATACTTGAATTTTTCATATTAAATAAGGTTTATGACGACTGATAAGAATAGAGATTTCAAGTTATATTTGGAATGTAACCAAATGTAAATATAGGCTTTTGAAAAAGCAAATAAATATCCTCTTTTAATGAATTTTAACTTAAGTCAAAAGGCGATTCACACTTACTTAAATTTAAATTTTACTAAATCTGTCAGATGGTGGCAAATGATATCATTTTTTACTACTTTTCGATGTGAATTATTCAGGAAGAACTTTTAACCGCAAAGCACAAAATGTGTGTTTGCCCCCTGGCCGCTTTGCGGCCATCCCCCTAAAGGGGGACTAATCCGCTGATCCAAGCAAAATTGGTTCAAAGACCGAAAATTAATCCTGCCTAAGCGGGACCAGGGGGGCAAAAAATACCTTTACGCCCTTTGTGGTTAATTGATTTGAATTAATAATTATAATTTATGCTTCATTCTGATTATAATAAAACTAAAGTAAAATATAGTTATTTAATAATTGTAATTCTTCTATTTTCCAGTTGTGGTAATAAGCCCAATGGAAATATTACCTTATCAGAACTGGCCCCACAGCTGGAACCCGATTATTCCGACATTACCATACCTCCGAATATTGCCCCACTGAATTTCATTATTAAAGAAAAAGGAACAGCATATTTCGTAAGATATTCTTCCGGTGCCGGAACCGAGATTGAACTCCTTTCCAGAGATGGAAAGATACAGATTCCGGAAAGAAAATGGAGAAAACTGCTGAACCACAGTAAAGGCAATAATATTAATATCGATATTTTTTCAAAGAATAATGAAGGTAAATGGGTTAAATTTAAAACCATTATCAATAAAGTTGCCACTGAACCAATTGATCCATATCTCTATTACAGGTTACTATATCCCGGTTATGAAAGCTGGGCAGAGTTGAGTATTAACTGCAGAAGTCTTGAAAGTTTTAAGTCAGAATCGTTTATCGAAAATAGCATTGCAGATCAGAATTGTGTCAACTGCCACTCATTTAATAACGGGAAATCCGATGATTTTCTTTTTCATATGAGAGGCTCAATGGGAGGAACCTACTTCTATTCGGAAGGAAAATTCAAAAAGATAAATCTCAAGACAAAAGAGATGAAAAATGGTGCTGTATATCCCAGGTGGCATCCTTCCGGTAAATTTGTGGCATTTTCCTCAAATAAAATTATCCAGCGGTTTCATTCTGCAGATAATAAAAAGGTTGAAGTAAGCGATCTTGAATCATCTCTGGTTCTATATGATGTGGAGAAAAATGAAATAATGAACATCAAATTAGCCGATAAGGAAAAGTTCATGGATACATACCCTGAATGGTCACCCGACGGAAAATATCTTTATTTCTGCAGAGCGGCACAGATCGGAGAAAAGTACGATTTTAAAGAGATTAAATATAATTTATGCAGGGTTCCTTTTGAAATTAACAAGAGGACCTTCGGTGAAGTGGAACTGGTATTTGACGCTGCACAAATAAATAAAAGCATTGCGTTTCCCAGGATTTCTCCAAATGGCAAATTCCTTATTTTAACCCTTTTCGATTATGGTTGTTTCCCGATCTGGCACAAAGAGGCGGATCTCTATTCAATTAATCTCGAAAACTTTAAGGCTTCCCGGCTGGATCTTAACAGTGATTACAGCGACAGCTATCACTCATGGTCATCAAATGGTAAATGGCTTATATTCAGTAGTAAAAGAGGAGACGGTTTAACAGCCAGACCATATATATCTTATATTAAGGATGACGGAACTTCAGATAAACCATTAATTCTTCCACAGGCTGACCCTGAGTTTTACACGGGATTTTTAAAGAGCTTTAATATACCTGAATTTTCGACATTTAAAATTAATATGAATCCCGGAGAGATCCGTAAGCTTGCCAAAACGGTGGCAACGCCTGCCAAATGGTCTAATAATGAATAATACCAGATTATAAATTAATCATATTTAAGATTTAGAGATTCATTGTTATTGCATTGAATAACAGAAATGGGTAAAACAGTTATGAGAGAGAGATCCCTCGCTATCGCTCGGGATTGAGAGGAATGAGAAATCTCAACGGGCAGAACAGATCTTGAAAAAACGAAATCCCGTTTAGAATGAATCCATCACTAGAAGAGGAAATGAGGTATCTTAGTTCTTATTACAGAAATAAGATTATTGAGACTTAAAATAATAAAGATGAATCAAATTAAGACTAATTACCGCAGTTTCTTAACCTGGATTCCATACCTGGTGTTCTTTGCAGGCTCATTCATATATTTTGGATTTTTTGGCGACTATATCTTTTTTTATCAGGAAAAATCCTCGTTATTCATTTTTTCCCGTGATTTTCTTCATGAGAATCTTCACCAACCAGGCGGGCTTCTGATCTGGCTTGCCAAATTTTTTTCGACATTTTATTACTATCCGCTAATCGGTGCTATGATGCTTTCATCCATTCTGACGATGATTACAATATTAGCATCAAGAATCATTCTTATTTTAAACGGACAAAATTCAAGAATCATCGCTCTGGTGATCGGGACATCTCTTTTCTATCTGCAAACTGATTATCGCTTTTTACTAATCAATGACCTGGGATTATTACTTCAGATGACTCTCTTCTGGCTTGTAATAAGATATTTACGTTTTCTTAAAGGATGGGCAGCCGTTATGCTGGTCCCTTTCTGGTTTTATGCCACCGGAGGCTTTGCCTGGGTTTTTCAGTTACTAATGACATTCTATTTTGCATTTGACAAGGAGAATAAAGGATGGATCCGGCTTGTCGCATTCTGGTGCGTGAGCTATATAACTTTTTTCATATCAAAAAACTATTTGTTTTTCCAGTCGGGAAAGACTCTATTAACATTCCCATTATCAGAACATAATACCGGGTCTCAATATATTCTCTTTATTATAATCGCAGGAATTATTTCAATTATTCCTGTAATATCAAAAATAAGAATCCGTTTGGCTGACAAACCAATTACCTCTGAATTTTCAACAGGTCTTATTACTTCAATTATTCTGGTCATTATTCTTGTTTTCACAGGGATGCATAGATTTGATAATAAAACGAAACAATACTTACATGTGGAAAACCTGTTTTATCAGAACAAGTTTAATGAAGTAATTGCTTTCAACTCCTTAAATCCTCCTACAAATTCATTGACAATATTTCTCAATAATATTGCGCTTTGTGAAACGGATAAACTCGATGATATGCTGTTTCATTCACTCCAGAGTCCGGATGGCAAAACTCTCTTTCTTAAATGGGACATGGCTGGTGAAGTGCTTAATCGCGGTGGCTATTTCTATTATGCCATAGGTATGATCAATGAAGCTCACAGATGGGCATTTGAAAATCTGGTAATGAAAGGATATACACCGGAAGGTTTGAAAATGCTCATCAGGACCGATTTGATAAATTCTAATTATGAAGTTGCTTCCAGGTATATTAACATTTTAAAGAAAACCCTTTTTTATAAAAAAGAGGCAAAATCATTTGAAAAAATGTTGTTTAGCGATGATGCAGTAAATGCAGACAAGGAACTTGGCTCAAAGAGGCAGATCAGAATAGAAAATGACTTTTTCTCAATCACCGATAATCCATATATCAATATTGAAATGATTCTTGCAAATGATTCTTTGAACAGAAAGGCATTTGAGTACAAAATGGCATTTATGTTATTGCAGAAGAATTATAACGGTATTGCGCATGAGCTGTCCGAATTTGAGAAATTCGGATTTACCCGATTGCCTGTGCATATTGAAGAAGCAGCGTTAGCTCTGGCCGTTTCAAATAAGGGCAGATTGCCGGATACAGGAAATCTTCAGATAAGTAAAAACACGGGATTAAGGTGGACTCAGTTTCTCGCAGTACTTCAACAATATGGAAACGATTTGAAATCAGCAGAACCCGCATTAAAAAGGCGGTTCGGGGATACTTTCTGGTATTATGTTTTCTACAGATGATCAGGCATATTAATATGAATGATTTCGGAGTTAAGTATTCCCAGCATTATTAGAGTTTAGCGTGCATCTGATTTATCATTCAATAATTTTTGAATCGTTGACAACATGTCCAGTTCTTTTTGGTCAAGCTTTCTTTTGCTACGTTGTTCATCTAATAAGCCCAAAGAAGTTTTGAGGTCACTTTTGAAACCGGCTTTATCACCCAGTTGATATCGTATCCTTGATCTGTGAAAAAAATAGGCATATTTAACCGGATCAAGACGAATGGCATTATTAATGTCATCCAATGCTTTCGACGGGTTGCCAGATTGTTGAAGAGTGAGGCTTCTGTTATAAAACATTGTTGCATTTTCAGGAAAATTATCAATGATAGTTGAATATGCATCAATTGCTTCCTGAAATTTCCTCGATAAACTTAAATATAGTGCTTCCTTTGCCATGACAGTATAACTTAATGGCCATTTTTTCAAATAGTTTTCATACTCATTGAATGCGCCCTGAACATTGCCCGTCTGCTCCATGATTTCAGCACGATGAATCAGCAAAGGTGCATCCTGAGGGTTTTTTCTTATTTCGTCTCCCATTAACAAAATTGCTTTGTCAAAGTCACTTTTCCCACGGTCAAAGCCTGAAGTGTTTTTTAAGAATAAACCTCTTTCCTGATAAGCCTTATAATTATTGGGATCAACCGATATTGCTTTATCGTAATCGGCTTTTGCCGCCAGATTATCTCCTTTAAAGATAAATAAGCTCGCCCGCGTGATATAATAATCCGCTGCGTTTGGATACCTGTCAATTATTTCATTCAACAATTTAAGAGCTGGACCGAATTGCATAATATTCTGGTATGATAGAGCTATATTGCAGGTTACCTGCGTATTATCGGGTTGCAATTCTGACATCTTTTTAAAATAAGGTAAAGTCTTATTCCATTGTCCCATTTTTTGATAAGTTGCAGTTATTAAATCGCATCCACTATAATTATTGGCATTTGCTTTTAATACATATAAACCATCTTGTATTGCTCCTTCATAATCATCCATCAGCAATCGTAGTTCTCCGCGTTTGACATAAAGTGACCTGTCATCGGGATTATGCTGAATTTGTTTTTCAATTAATCTTTTGGCAATCAGCTTGTCATGCAGGTCATCTTTTGATCTCGAGCGTCCTAAAATTATATTTAAGATTAACTTGTTTTCGTAAGCATCAAAAAAAGTACTATCCGCTTTAATTGCTTTGTCAATATTCTCCATTGCATTCCTGTACTCTTTAGCTTTAATATTTAATGAAGCTGATCGGTTAAAGTACATTGCATTATTGGAAAAGTCATCAGTTATTTTCCTGAGGTTATTATCCTTATTGCTGAAAAACTCCGGAATATTTGCGGCTTTATTATCAAATGCCATGTTTTCAAGAAAGACCGGAGGGGAATCGTTGCCATTTTCATCTATGTGTGTCAGGTAAAGTTGAGTATACGGTCCTTTGTTTTTAGAAGAAAATACAAGCCATTTGCTATTAGGTGACCACGAATGCCACGAATTCATATTTTTTGTATTGCAGTTCATCAAACGGGGCGTTCCTCCGGCAGCCGGCATAATATATAGCCTGCTGTCGGGTTGTAATAACATGAAATTTTCAGATTGACAAAACACTACCCATTTACCATTAGGTGAGTATCTGGCAAAAAAGTTGCTTTTACCATTATCTGAAGCTCCTGGCACAGGTATGGCCTGTCCGCCCATGCCTTCATTAAATGGAATACGATATAGATCAAACTTAAAGTCTTTTTTCTTTGAAATAAATTCTTCAGCGTCCTCCAGCTTCAGCAATATGCTTTCTGAATTATCAATTTTAGAAGATATATACCGATTGGCCCTGGTAAATAGTATTTCATGGTTATCGGGCGACCAGTTCGGATTGCTTTGAACATACTTCTTGTCAGAAGCTCCTGGAAGTTCATAAAACTTCTTTGCTACCCTGTCATAAACAGCTATTATCCCCTTAATCGGGAAAAATAATTGAGAATATTCCAGGTTATCAACAGCTACAAAAACTGAACGGTCTTTCACCGTGGAAAGGACATATCTGCCATCGGGTGAAATCTGAGAAAGCAAACCATATGTATATTCTCCATCTTCCTTTTTGTAGTCGGTCCATGTGATTATTTTATCAAAAGTCAGATGAATAGTGTCTTTTACAGGGGCGATGACGTATGATCCTTTGTCGTTTGCGTAATCAACATCCATAGCCAGAAGTCCGTTCCCTGAAAATGAATGGCAATTTGCACAAACAGGAATATTTTCCAAAATCTTATGTGGCCTCTTACCGCTAATACTACATAAATACCATTCTATCTCACGAACATTCTTTACTGCATAACTAAATGGCAGAGGAACGGCCCGGTAAAAAACTGAAGCATCAACTGAATCCGGCGAAAATGAAAAGGAAACCCTGCCGGATGAATATTTTGTACGAAGCATGCCACTGGGTTCACCAACAATAGTAATGTAAACAGGGTCTGTTTTTGAAGTATTTTTTATATTTAACCATACAATTGAATCAGGCCTCCATCCCGGCGATTGTACAGTTTTGCTATATAGCTCTTTCCCGCTTTTTGTCGAAAGGCGGATATGCCAGTGTGCTGTTGTATTCAAAGAGTCCTTCCATAAAAATTCAGGTGCCGGAAATTCAGGAGGAAAGATTGTTCCTTCTCCTGGATAACCAATAGTTATACCAAACGGATGGAGCTGGTTTCTTTCAATATTCTGAAACTGATCATTAACATGCACTTTACTGCATGAGCAAATAAGAACAACCAGCAATGAAATAGCCAACGGCCTTTGAATTAGATGTTTATCCTGAAAACTAAGTACTCTATAATATTTTGACATGGTTCTCAAATTTGTGTAATTAGCAGGTAATCAATTCTTAGTTGAAGGCTTTTAAAATGCCGCATTAAACTGCTGCCCGATTATTTTAAGTTAAATTAAGACAAGTTTATTGATATTTCAAAATCATCCATTATTTAGACTTATTTCAATGGCACGGCTTATCCTTGTTGAATAAATATTTTTAATCTGTAATACATGCCATTCCGATATACTTAATGCCATTCGCTTTAAATTGAAACTATTTTGAAATGTTTTTGGTGACGAATGTTTATATATGCTAAGCTGTTCGAGGGTTTAAAATAACGTTGATGGAAAAATAGCAAATTCGAATAAAAAAAATGGCAGGTCAAAGCCCGAAAGCATTGCCTGCCATTTAAAAAAATCAACTAATACTAGTAACCTGGATTCTGAATTAGTTTAGTATTCTTGTTCATTTCATCTCGTAAAATCGGGAAGAAATAACACTTGTCGAGCCATGCTCTGGTTTCTTCCTCCAAAAGCTGGTTGGAGTATATCGGAGCGCCCCATGTAGAACCGTCAGCTTTCCGATAATTGCCGGCAGCAGGAGTTACATATTTCACATCAACACGATGTACGGGATGATATGCCTGAGGACCAATAACCCAGCGGCGAACATCCCAGAAGCGGTGATCTTCGAATGCAAGTTCTATACGACGTTCGTGTCTTACAGCAGTACGTAATGCAGCCTGAGACTGACCTGCTGCAATATTTGGCTGTCCCGCCCTTGTACGAATCATATTAATGTAAGTTGTTGCTTCATTAAGATCACCGCCAGAATTTTCCTCAATGCAGGCTTCTGCATAGTTCAAAAGGACCTCTGCATAACGAATATGACGGAATGGAATATCCTGTTTTACATATTGGGGATCGAGTGTCGGATCAACAAACTTACGCAGGTAATATCCACTCCTTCCTCCATTCCAGTTTTCAATCGGCCCCTGACGGGTGTCGACACCCGGAACAAGTTGATTCGTTCCGGCTGCATCAGAATAGACATGACCTACCTGCATTTTGTCCCATGGATCGATACCCTGAACGTCGACGGGACGTTTTCTCCAGGGACAGCCTTCGTAAAGAATGGAAGCATAAAAACGGGCATCACGTTTAACATAAGGATTTGCAACTTCAGCAGGATTTGACCAACTGAAAGCAGTACCATCCTTCATTTCATATTCGTCAACTATATCGCCAAGGGGTGTATTGTTACCCCAGTTGTGGTAACCATTAGGTCCGCAATATTCAGCAGGATTGTAATCCGACCAACTTTGACCGGTTTTGAGAGTAAAATACTGAAGCAGGATATCCTCGCTCTCGTAACCATAAGATAGAAAGTAATTTACAAAAGTTTGAGCAATAGAATCACCTGGTGCAGGAGTTGGCTTATAGAGGCTGAATTGATTCAGATCGATTACTGCTTTTGCAGCGGCTTTGGCGGCAGTCCACCTGGAAGCCTGTGATCCGGTTGCATAACCCAACAATTCAGGATTTGAAAATCCGGGTGCATAAGATGTGGTGTTATGCAAATCACTTGCTGCATAAAGCAGTGTTCTTGCTTTAAGAGCCATAGCAGCTCCCTTTGTTGCATGTCCGCGCATATCACCTGTAAAAGATGCAGGAAGATACATAGCAGCAGAGTCGCACTGACCTGTTATATAGTTTACACATTCTTCATAGGAATTCCTGGCAACACTATATTCCTGGCCCAATCCGTAAGCCTTGGTTATCAGAGGCACTCCTCCATACATGGCTAACAGGTAATGATAAGTATAAGCTCTGAGAAAGTAAACTTCACCTATTGTACGGGTTTTTATGTCGTCACTAGGAAATACAACGCCTTTAACTTTAGTGAAGAAAAGATTGCATGCCCTCACATTTTTATAAAGAGGATCCCACAAATAATGATGTAAAGTATTTGCAGTAGGATCGGGGAATCCCCAATCAACTGTCCATCCCATCAGACCATCGACAGTCATGAGACCTTTGTTGAAGTCGAAAACACTCCAGTCGGGGGTGAAAGATGATTCATCACTGAAATCGGAAAGCCTTTCAATGGCAAACGGCCAGCCTAAAGCATCTCTATATATTTCATTGACATAAGCAGCAGCAAGGCTCGGGTCTTTCCAAACGGCATCATCGGAATAAGCTCCCAGTGGTGTCGTGTTAAGAAAGTCTTTTTTGCAGGAAGTAGCTATTCCTATTAAAGAAATAGCACTTAATATAAATAATAATTTTCTCATATTACTTTAATTTTTAGAATGTTAAAGTTACTCCAAGGTTCACAATTCTTTGAAGAGGATAAGAAGTTCCCTGATCTTCTTCGGGGTCTATTTCTTTAAGCTTGCTCAGAGTTAACAGGTTTTGTCCGCTGAAATATACGCGAAGCTTCTCAACACCAATTTTCTTAAGAAGGCTGGTTGGCAAGGTATAGCCAATTTCCATACTTTTCAGGCGAACATAGTCGGTAGAGAATTCCCAGAATGTACTGCGTTGGTTGCCCGGGGACCAGTATTCATTACTGCGGTTGAATACACGTGGCCAGCTGGCGGTTGTGTTTTCAGGTGTCCAGCGGTCCTTAACCCAACTTTCATAGTAGTTGCCTATATCCCCCGATTCAGGATTAAGATAGGCAATAGCGCCGGCTGCTCCCTGGAACAATACACTTAAATCGAATTGCTTATAAGTAAAGACAGCGTTAAAGCCACCAATAAATGTCGGCATACCGGTCTTTTTGTCCCTAACCCTGTCAAGACCATCGATCACTCCGTCATTGTTCACATCTTTAAAAATTAAGTCACCCGGCTGGGCGCCTGCCCAATGAGGATAGGCATCAATAGCGGCCTGATCTTTGAAAACTCCGATAACCTGATAGGCTAGCTGTGAGCCCATAGGCATACCTTTTGATAACTGGTAATCTGGTATACCCGGAGTATCATAGCTGAATTCAACCTTATTTTTTGCGAAACTGCCGTTAAGAGAAAGATTGTAACCGAAGTCTCCCTTATTACCATGATAGGTTATAACAGCTTCAAATCCTTTGTTCGAAATCTTTCCTATATTCTCAGGAGGAAGGGTCATCCCTGTGCTACTTGGAACAATAGCAGTTGCCTGCCAAAGTATCCCAGTCCTCAGATTATAGAAAACATCCGCATTAATAGTCAGTTTTTTATTCAGCAGGTTGGCATCAAAACCGATGTTCGATTCGTTGGCTACTTCCCATGTTACTTCAGGATTAGGAACCACATTTTCATACAGCATTTTGTTGTTGACACTTTGTCCGAACACATAATCCTGACTATTGAAACTATAGGTAGAAAGATATTGATATTCCCTCAATGTGTTGGTGGAACTTGGAGTACCGTAGTAAATTCTGTCATTACCTGTCTGCCCCCATGAAGCACGGAGTTTAAAGTCATTGATGAAAGAGATGCTGTTTTTCCAGAAGTCCTCATCAGAAATACGCCATCCGGCTGATACTCCGGGGAAGAATCCGTATTGTTTGCCTGGCTTGAACATATAAGAACCATCATATCTCATTAAAAGTTCTATGAGGTACTTTTGACTAAAGTCGTAGTTTATACGGCCAAAGAAGCTCTCGCGGGCATTCTGGTCAGCGTAGCCGCCGTTTGTCATATTTATGTCGGCAGCGCCTGCAAACATCTGTGGGATAGCCGATGTAACAAAATTCTTTCTGAATTCGGATCCATAGTTATTCTGTCCATATTGACTTTCCGTACCAGCCATCAGTTTAAGATGGTGTTTATCACTAATAGTAGTTTCATAAGTGGCATAAGCGTTAAAGGTTTTCTTACCACCCTCCTGCCAATTCTCTGTAAGCTGCGGGGCAGCAAATCCTCTTAAATTTTTTACAAGTACCGGTATGCCATCTGCATCTTTCGTAATTCCATCCCAGGAATAAAGGTACCAGGGAGTATCGAATTCCTTTTTGTAATCAAATACTTTATCATAGGATCCATTGGCTTGTAAAGTCAATCCCTTTACCCATGGGATAGTAATATTAAGCCTGAGGTTACTCTCAAGATTATAGAGACGGTCCCTGTTAAATCCTGTGGCATCAGTAACTGTTACAGCTGAATTATAACCATATTCGATATCGGGTCCGGGATCTCCATTAGGCCACCAGGCTTGCATGGTTGGTTTCCCTCTCATGAGCATACGGAAAATGTTTCCTTCACTTACTGTTGGGAAGTTCCTGTCTTCCTGGCGACCGGAAACATCGAAAGCAAGACTTATATTATTGGTTATCTTACCGTCAATATTACTGCGGAAATCATACTGGGTAAAGTTAGTTGCACTGTGTTTGTAATAAGCATCCTGGTATTTACTTCCAAACGAAAAGTAGTATTTCATTTTTTCAGTACCACCGGAAACTGATACGTTTTCGTAATTCTGGGCAGACCATGGTTTAAACACTGCTTTAAACCAATCGGTATTGGGGTGTCCCCATGGATCTGATCCGTCTTTAAATTGTTGAATATCAGCATCTGAATAGACCTGATTACGTCCTTTGCTGGGAGCAGCATAATATGCAATCTCATTCTGAATAGTTGCATAAGTGCTTGCATCGGCCATTTTTGGAATTACATCCGGCTGGTTATAGCCAGCATTCCAGTTTATTGTAATTGTAGGCTTACCTACCGCACCACGTTTGGTTGTAACCAGAATAACGCCATTCGCAGCCTGGGTACCATAGATGGCTGCCGATGCGTCTTTCAGAACGGTAAAACTTTCGATGTCGCTGGGATCCAGACGCTCGAGTGAACGATGAGGAATGCCGTCAACAACCACCAGAGGGCCGTTATCACCCAGGGTGTTGGCGCCACGGATTGTAATTGTTGTACCGTCTTCACCTGGTTCACCACTTTTCTGAATTGCTGTAAGCCCGGGTATATGACCCACCAGGCTGTTAGTAAGGTTTGTTGTTGGTGACTGTTTCAGAGTACTTCCATCAACAGAACTGACGGCACCGGTCAGGGTGGTCTTCTTGGCTGTACCATAACCAATTACCACAACTTCACCAAGTTGGGAAACTTCAGCCTCCAGAGCAACATTTACAGTAATCTTTCCAGCTAATGGAACCTCCTTGGAAACATAACCTATAAATGAAAATACCAGTGTGGCATTCGGATCGTTAACGGTTACGTTAAAATTGCCGTTTACATCGGAAATGGCTCCAACGACAGTTCCTTTAACCAGCACGTTTACACCAGGCAATACCTGGTTGTTTGATGCGTCTGAAATTGTCCCTGAAACTTTAATTTGCTGTTGAACAGCATTTCCCGGGGTTTTACTACCGGTAGCATTTTCTGTAGGAAGCGAATAGGCAGGAAGAGCCAATCCGCAAAACAGAAGAATTGTAAAAATTTTCATAGTTAGTAGTAACTTTTGAAAATTCACATTTGGCCTAATAAGCCAGATGCATTTGCGAGTTTTTTTCATACTGTTACACTGTTAGTTAGTTAATAAATAGTTAGAATTAGGATTAAAAACAATTATTCTTTGAATCACTAGCAAGTGTAAAAAATACACTTGCTAGTTTAAAAAAAAATTCTCTTATTCTTTATTCACTACCCACAACTCAAAATTCCGCTTATCATTTTAATACGACCAGGTAAATATAAATGCAAGATAAGATAGGATATTTAAAAAAACAAATTTTTTTAAAACTTTAGTTCTCTATTAAATGAATTAAACTCCGATTTCACTATTTCACTTCTGTATTTCCGGTTTTTACATCAAATTCACATACAACCCTGAAGCCAACATTAAAACAGTCGGAATACCACCATATGCTTTTTGGCATCTGCGGGTCGGTTTTAAGCCACGAATCAGTTCTTGTATAATCGCGTGATGCACTTCTCAACATCCCGGCTGTGTTCAGGAATGACCCTCCGCGAACTACATGCTCTGTACCCCCGGCAGGACCTTTCGGATCTTTGACAATTCCTTCAGGGTATTTTGAATATGCATCCGGCTGATACCAATCGGAACAGAACTCAGCCACGTTTCCTGCCATATTTCTTAATCCGAAAGGATTTGCTTTTACCCTGTCGGGGAGTTGTGTTTTAGTCGGACTATTACCCTTATATATTATATAGGTATTAATTATGGCAGTATCGTTCTTCGAAAGTTTTGCTCTTATTCCGCTTTTTTCAAACTTCTTTGGATCACCCGGGAAAAAGTAGGGGCCTGTTGAACCTCCCCTGCAGGCATATTCCCACTCTGCTTCTGTAGGAAGACGATAGCTCTTTCCTGTAACCTTGCTTAACCATTTGCAATAGGTCTCTGCTGCATGAAATGAAAAAGAGATAGCAGGTCTCTTACCAAGTCCCCATCCCTGATCGGGTTGTCCGTATGGAGGTGTAGCACCTGAGATCGCATCGGTCGCAGATTCCTTTTTGGATCTCAACCCTTCAGTGTCCGTAGACCGGCCTTCGGCAGCTGTCTGAATATAAAATGCCAGATACTCATCCCACGAAACTTCTATTTCAGCCATGAAAAAAGGTCGCAACTCAACTTCTCTCACCGGACCTTCATCGTCCTTTCTGAATGGTTCGGTAACCGGACTGCCCATTCTGAATGTCCCCCCCGGGATTGCAATCATATTAAAAGAGACCGGTGATTTAGGAATGCGTTCCGTAAAGTTTTTAAACTCATTAACTTTTGCTGGTTCTGTAAAAATCTCTTTTGCTGCGGATGATGTATTGCCAAATGTGGAATTGCTGCCATGTGTATATCCATCAATATAATGTCCTGCATTCAGGTGGCAGTTAATACAATGAAGTTCATCGGTTTTTTTTGTCTGTGTATAATAAAGGTGTGCATCCTCCCCTGCTTTTGAAAGTTTTGCAGGGAAAAGATTTTCATGACATTTGATGCAACTGCTTTCATAAACATAACCCCGCGCTACTTCCAGACGACCCTTGTCGGCCCAGTTAAATGAAGCCGGGTCTTTTGTCCATTTGCTCCATAAATCACGCAAACCTGTCTTCCCTTTTGCCCGGAGATACCCTTTCCCTTTCGGAGGAAGATGACACTCAACACATCCAATCCGGTAACCCGATCGTGTATCATAATGCACTGATTTTTTCCATGCCGCATCTGCCATGGGATGAATATGGCATGAGACACAATATTCATTTGTTGATGTTGAATGCAGTGCCTTTCCTCCACCCAGAATAATCAATGCCCCAAGAATAAGTCCTGGAAAAAACCATAAAAGAAATCGTTTCATAGATCAGGTTTTGCCGGGTTCAAGATAAAAAATTATCTAATATTCCAAGCAGATAAAAATTACTTTTATGAAAAATATCTGCTAAAAGAAATTCACACACAACACATCTCAATAAATGAGGCTTTAAATCATCAAAATCTATCATCACCTTAGTTAGAATTACTGGTAATTAACAAAAGATTCCTCACTTCGTTACTAATGACACTTTTTTGTATGGTTCACATTATCTGACAGATGTGGAATAATGGTATACAATTGAGAATTAACTAGTATCTGTTATTATTAGGATCGCGTAAGGGTGTTGGAGATCCCTCGCTTCGCTCGGGATGACATGGCAATCAGGTGGTTATGGGGGCAGAAGTGGCGATTCACATAGCAATTGTTGTATATATCAGCAATTTACATGCGAATCGCCACTTCTGCCCCCTTTTATGCCCCCAAATGAGTTGTCATCCTGAGCGAAGCGAAGGATCTCCTTCTCCCTTTTACTTGTTCCCATAAGAACCACATTTCACTCAGGAATGACAATCCTTTTATTTCTGCACTTTTATCTGCATCTGCAATCTGAATGGAGATTCCTCATTCCGCTTCGCTTCATTCGGAATGACAATCCATTTATTTTGGTTAGGGGTAGAGGAGGCGGTTCGCTCTGGCGAACCGCCTCCTCTAACATTATTACTCCTCCTAGCTTTGTCATTCCGAACGAAGTGAGGAATCTCCTGTAACTTTTGGTAATTTGATTAACACTCTTTTACCTAGGAGTTCACAAATAGAGGAAAATCCCAGTTCAAAAAGATGTGTATAAAGGGTAGACTTCGTAAAGAAGGGGAAGCTGCTAATATCCAATGCATTACAGGGAGTATTTAAAGAGTCCTTTGTGAACCTTCGTGATAAAGTGATAATTAATGCCTTTTCCAACACTCCTACAGGGGAGAGTACATGAGATTTTGAGTATTTTTACAACCAAATTCGTAATCAATGAAAAAAATATTAATTGCTATTATATTCCTTGCACTTAATTTAACTCTCTTTTCACATCCCTGGAAACCGAGTCATTATGTGATAATAGACACTGATGGCGGAATTGATGATATAAGAGCAATATCAATGCTTCTTGCGTCTCCCGATGTCAGGGTACTGGCAATAACTGTCTCCCCGGGAGCCCTAAGTACCAATAATGTATACCTGAAGGTGAAAAGCCTGCTTAATTCATTCTGGCATGAAGGCGTACCGGTTGGTATAAACAGGAATTGCAGCTTCAAATCCCCAGAATTCCCTGTTGCATTAAAAACATTATGGGGAGAAGAGAACGGACTGGATGACAAAAATGCTCCTGATTGTCTCAGCGTTATAAAAGATGTTTTATCACATGAACCAACCAAAGTAAGTTTTATATGTCTGGGGGGAATGTCAACGGTTGCAGAAGCCATAAAGGAGATTCCTGTTTTCAGTCAACAGGTTAAAGAGATTATCTGGAGTTCCAACGGACCAAATGATAAAAATTATTTTAATTATCAGATTGATATTCAGTCAGCTGAAAAGGTTCTTAAAGGAGAAATTCCGGTTAAATCAGTAAGAAGCTTAGGCGAGGAGCCATTTTATAATGAATCAATGATAAAAACTATATCAGAGATACAAACAATTTATGCATCAAAAATATCTGAATTCTTCAGGTCTGACCCAGCAAAGGTCCATGGATTTTCTTATTCCGCAACCGACGAAATGGTTCCTCTTTATCTGCATTATCCTAAACTTTTTCAGCACGATACGATAGCTGACGATTTTGTTTGTCCCCCTGGAAATATCTCTTTATTGAGAGATAACACTATAAAAATACTATCAGGTGAGACAGTGGCAAAAAATCAGGTAATAAGGACTTTCCCTGCAGACTCATCTTTCTATTCTACCGATGTTGCACCATTTGTGGCTGACATTATTAAGAAATATGGAATGGATGAATGGACCTCTTCAGTTATAACAAATGAATTGCATCGTCATCTGGGTGTTTTTTCCATTATCGGTGTGAAAATGGGAATCAGGGCAAGAGAATATTTTGATACGGGTGTTGATGAGTTCAGTACAACTTCATTTGCTGGTTCAGATCCGCCTCTGAGTTGTATAAATGACGGATTACAGGTCAGTACCGGTTCAACACCCGGCCACGGTTTACTGACCGTAATAAATGACACCCCAACTACTCCTTCAGCTATATTTACCTATATGAACCGGAAAATCAGACTGACTCTGAAACCTAAGATTGAAGAGAATATCAGAGCTGAGTTGAAAGAAATAAATTTTGTTAATGGTCTCGACAGCAATATTTACTGGGAACTTGTCAGGAAGAACTCCCTTAAGTACTGGCGTGATCTCGACAGACACGATATATTTAATATTGAAGTAATTAATTAGGAGGTTGTTTAAAAAGTCCTTTTTGATCCTTAGTGATAACCTTGGTGAATCTCCCCTTCACCCACTCTCCCTTTCTCCCCTTCTATTTATTATACTCATCAAAAAAGTCATTGCCCTTATCATCGGTAATAATAAATGCAGGCATGTTCACAACTCTGATCTGCCGGATTGCTTCCATTCCAAGATCTTCAAAATCAACAATCTCCACTGATTTTATATTCTCAGCTGCCAGAATTGCTGCAGGTCCTCCGATTGAGCCCAGATAAAATCCTCCATGTTTTTTGCATGCATCGATTACCTGTCTGCTGCGGTTACCTTTTGCCAGCATAATCAATGACCCTCCAAGACTCTGGAATAGATCAACATACGAATCCATGCGTCCTGCTGTGGTAGGACCAAAACTACCTGAAGGCATACCCTCTGGTGTTTTAGCCGGGCCCGCATAATATACAGGGTGATTTTTGAAATACTCCGGCATTGGTTTGCCTGCGTCCAGCATCTTCTTGATCATTGCATGTGCTATATCACGGGCAACGATCAGAGTCCCTGTAAGATTCAACCTGGTCTTGACAGGATATTTTGTCAGTTCGGCGAGCACCTCTTTCATAGGACGATCGAGATTGATCTCTACCGGTTTTTCCAGCTCCGGTGCCTTTGCCGGCATGAAACGGGCAGGATTCTTCTCAAGTTCCTCAAGGAAGATTCCTCCCTGAGTTATATGGGCTTTAATATTTCTGTCAGCGCTGCAGCTTACACCGAGTCCAACAGGACATGATGCAGCATGACGTGGCAGCCTGACAACCCTGACATCATGAACAAAATATTTTCCTCCAAACTGGGCTCCTACGCCATATTCATGACATATTTTTTCAATTTTCTTTTCCCACTCAATATCGCGAAATGCTCTTCCGGCTGCATTGCCCGTAAGCGGAAGCTGGTCGAGATAACCAGCTGAGGCCTCCTTTACTGCTTTAAGCGTAGCCTCAGCAGAAGTTCCGCCAATAACAAGTGCCAGATGGTATGGAGGACAGGCTGAAGTGCCAAGTTCTTTGATTTTTTCCTTAACAAACTTTACAAGAGCTTCTTCATTCAGTAATGATTTGGATTGTTGATAGAGAAATGATTTATTCGCAGAACCCCCTCCTTTAGTTATGAACAGAAAGTCATAGGAATTGCCCTCAGTAGAATAAATATCAATCTGGGCAGGAAGATTAGTTCCGGTGTTCTTCTCCTCAAACATTGAAAATGGCACAACTTGTGAATATCTGAGATTCTTCTCCTTAAATGTTTCAAATATGCCTCTTGAGAGATGCTCGGCATCCTTACCGCCTGTTCGGACATCTTCACCTTTTCTCCCTATTACTATTGCAGTACCGGTATCCTGGCACCATGGCAGATCTTCTTTTGATGATATAACAGTATTGCGAAGCATCATATATGCTACAAAACGATCATTATCAGTAGCTTCCGGATCGTCGAGTATTGATGCAAGCTTTTCGAGGTGGGAGGTCCTCAGATAAAAGGACAGATCCGAAACGGCCTCTTTTGCAAGCAGTTCAAGACCTTTCGGATCAACGGTCAATATTTTTCTGCCATCTTCTTCAACCATTTTTACATACTCTTTTGTCAACAGTCGGTATTTAGTTAAGTCATTCCCAAGCTGAAATGGTTTTTCGTAAATAAAATCTGCCATATATGTAAGAATTAATTTATTAACATTGAAATGATTATAAATAATCTACAAAAAAATTTGAAGTCTATTTCAAATTTGGAATAAAAACTTAGCCAGACAATATTACTCACTTTCCTGTTCCGTTTAAACAATCCACGAAAATTGAAATCCAATTATCATAGTATTACTGAAAAATCAAATTTCTCTTTGGCTCTTATCCCTTTCGGGGTCATCTCAAGATTGCAGCATTCAATGTGCTCATCATGCTGGAATACAAAAATATAACCTCCTGCAAGAGCTTCATTAAGAACTCGTTGTTTTTCTTCGATTGTTTTAAGAGACTCTATATCATAACTCATATTCCAGATAAGCGGTATGTGAGCAATCGTTGGAATAAGATCGCCGGTATAAACCAGGGTTTTATCTTTATACTTAATCATCGGGATCATTAATCCGGGTGTATGTCCGTAACAAAAAATCACTGAAAAACCCGGGAATAATTCTCCTTCTTCGTCCACCAGGTTAAGATGTCCGCTCTGGCCGATTGGCAATATGTTTTCTTCGAGAAACGAATCCGCTTCACGAGGGTTATTTTTTACAGCCCACTCCCATTGAGTCCTGCTCACATGATAAGTTGCTCCTGGAAAGGTAAGTTCATATTTATTCCCTTTTTTTTCTCTCTTCACACCTCCACCGCAATGATCAGCATGCAGGTGGGTAAGTAAAACATCAGTAATGTCTTCCGGTCTGTATCCCCTGTTTTTTAGCCCTTCAATTAATCCTTCCCCTCCATGAAGATTGATATGCCGGAAGAATTTTTCATTCTGTTTATCACCCCATCCTGTATCAACCAGAATCACATGTCCTTCAGTTTCAACTACTAGCGACCTTAAAGTAAGATTAATGAGGTTATTTTCATTTGATGAATACATACGGTTCCACAGCAGTTTGGGAATAACCCCGAACATTGCACCTCCATCAACTTTGAAATTAACAATATTAAAGAGATGTAGAATCATTTTTTTATTCATAAAACAGCTTTCAATTAATTTTGTTTCGCACAAATAACGATAAGAAAGGAATGCATTCCAACTACCGCAATGCTATTTTTCCTCCGGGTCAATAGTTCCTGCATATTTAGTTATAGAATCGGGGATTGCTATCATGAAATGAGATTTAGCAAGCTTCACCATATCTTCCCTAAGCTTTAAAGTTAAATCTATTGCATCACTATAAGCATCATCGTAAGATTTTCCTTCAGACATCAACTTTCTTTCTTTCAGCTCAGTTGCAATTGAATATTCAGTCTCGTCGCACGAAACCTGACCATCGATCCAGATTTCTTTTGGTGGTATAAAATGACAGGAAAGATCATTCCCGCTAAAACCAAAGTCGGGATATATATTTTTCCTTATCATATATCCGTCTACAATCCAAATATCAATTCCTTCACGTTTACCCATAGGAACACGATATATATTCTGAATCTGAATACTGTCAGGCAGATTTTTGATTTCCCTGATGTTATCATAATCTGTTGGAACAACTTTTTTCAGAGAAGCTTCATGTGCCCTGCAAATCTCTTCATTTGAATGTCTTATAGTCTGCTCAAGTGATAATGACGAATCGTGAGCTGTAATGTATTTCCAACCGAATTTAGCCATCAGGTGACGTTCATTCAATTCATGGGCAAGTGTAAGGTAATATTCTTCACAGGATATTGCATTATCGATCCAGATTTCGCCTTTTGGAGTAAATGGATACCGCTGCTCATTCCCGCCATAAAGGAATGAACTGAAGATTTTCAGTCTCACCTGGCTTCCATCGATTATCCATATATCATAATCATGAGCTTTCCCCATATAGTAACGATAAACTTCACCCACTTTTTTATTGCTGTTACAGCTTATGATACTAAGACTGACTACCAGAATAAATAATGTTTTTCTCATAAAGAAATTATTAAATTACAGATCTTGATGTATTCACTTGTACCAGAGTAACTCAAATTGGCGTTTGCCATTCCCGGAATATAAAAATACCAGACTTCATTAAAATAATTAATAAGTATTAAAAGTAAACAAATTTCATAAATCCTAAATTAATTACTTATTACCATTGCAGAAGTACCTGGAATTTCAGAATACTTAAGGAGTTATAAAATCTGCCTCCAGGGCGCAAAGACACAAAGGAACTATCTATACTATCAAACTCTTTTAAAGCTTAATGCCTTAGCGCCTTTGTGGCTAATAATAATTCCTCGGTATCAAGGAATATCATTAAGGATTCAATTGTCATTGTTAATGCATACTTATTTATCTAATTTAGCAATCACTTTTTTATAGACTAAACAAATGACGTTTAAAGAAATTGCAGTAAAATACAAGTATTCAATAGGGTTAATTCTTCTTTTTGTTCTGGTTGAAAATGTATCCTTTATAATTGAACCAACATTCTTCGGAAAACTACTGGACTCACTTATCGACCATTTTTATGACCATGAAAAGGCAGATTATTTAATACCTCTTTTCATCTGGATAATTGTTTATTTAATTAATGTTGTGGGAGGATCGCTTCACCGGCTTTTTAACGGAAGCATCTATTCGAGAATGTATGCTAATGTTGCCACAGAGGTAGTTTTAGAATCAGAATGCCGGAAGGATGAGTTTTCCAAAATGCTGGTAAGAGCTGAACTTGTTAAAGAATATATTGCCTTTTTTAAAGAGCGACTGCCTGAAATTATGTGGCAATTATCTGCAACAGCCGGGGCAATAATTGCTATTTTCTTTTATGATTACAGAATTGCACTTGTTTGTCTGGCTGTTATCATACCCATCGCTATTATAAATAATCTTAACCGGAAAAAAGTAACCCATTTCCAAAAAGATATCCACGATAACCAGGAAGAGTTGTTTCACCTGATTGAGAGCAGGGATGCCACTAAGATTACATCGTTCTATCAGAATACCATTTCACCAAAAACCAGGATTGCGAAATGGAACGCTTTTAGTTACGGCACGGTGAAAGTATTACTTATTATCATTTTCGTTGGCGTTTTGTTTATATGTGTGGATGTTGATAAATTTACAACCGGTAGAATTTATGCAATAGTAGCATATTTATGGACCTTTATTGCTTCTACCGACTATTTGCCCGAACTTATGGAAAGCCTGGCTTCAGTAAGGGATCTGAATGCAAGGTTCAGTACAGATGATATAATTTAATATTGCCCGATAATTAATTTATAACCCGGATATTAGCATAATCTGGATATTATGAACAAATAACTTATCAATTATGAAAAAACTTATGTCAACATTTTTACTTGCAGCGTTTGTTGTTTGTCTTTACGGGCAGACCGGGCAGGTTAAAGATAATCTGAGTGTTCCGAGCAAAATATTAAAAATGGACCGGAAATATGCCATATATCTTCCTCCTGATTACTATAGTTCAGAGCGTAGCTATCCTATCCTATATCTGCTACATGGAGCGGGTGATGATCAGACTGGCTGGGTACAGTTCGGTGAAGTTCTGAGAATTGCTGATGAAGCAATCAGATCTGGAACTGCGACTGCAATGGTAATTGTTATGCCGGATGCCAATACCGGGAAACGTGGTTATGTAAATGATGTAAAAGGTGAATGGCGCTATGAGGATTTTTTCTTTCAGGAGTTCATGCCCTACATTGAAAACAAATATCATATTAAGGCAGACAAAAGATACAGGGCTATTGCAGGATTGTCAATGGGTGGTGAAGGAACATTCATATATGCGTTACATCATCCGGAGTTGTTTTCAGCAGCATGCCCTCTAAGCGCAGCAACGGGACCTAAATCCTTAGCTGATCTGAAAGATTACCATTTATGGCAGGGAGTAGAAGGTATAACGGATGCTGAGAAAGAATCTTATTTTAAGCAATATAGCGTTCTTAACCTCATTCAGAATATTCCGGATGATCAGAAAAAAGCAGTCAGATGGTATATTGATTGCGGTGATGATGATTTTCTTTATGAAGGCAATTGCCTTGTGCATATCGCCATGCGTCAGAAAGAAATTCCACATGAATTCAGGATCCGCGATGGCGCTCATAACTGGACATACTGGAGAGAGTCTTTGCCAAAGGTGCTTGAATTCGTGTCGATGGGATTTCACCAGTTCTAAAATTACGGGTAATTCGGTTTTGACCTCTTTGCAGCAAGTGCAAACATAAGTCTCATCATTATCCTGATCATCTGGTATGAAAACCAGTCGGTAATCTGGTACAGCCATGTTTTATGGCGGATATATTCATCAAATGTCACTTGACGGCAATCTTTTTCAATTATCTCCTGCAGAAGTTCCTCAAACTTTTCTGCAAACTGGTTATCAAGTATATCTGCATTCATTTCTACGCTGCCATAATCACTTAGGTGGTTCATATTATAACTGCCGATCGTACTCCATATTCCGTCTACTGTAGCAACTTTAGCGTGAAGGTTTGAGGGCAGATATTCGTAAATAGATATATTATTCCGTAGAATAAAATCATAAAGAAAATTGGTCGCTCTTTTGAATACAGGAGAATCCGATTCGGCAGAAAGAACAATTTTAATATCCACTCCCCTACGGCACGCATTCCTAAGGAGCCTTCGTTCATTCCTTCCCGGTAAGAAATAACTGGCAAATAAGGTCATCCTGTTCTGAGCATGTTTCAGGGCATAACGATAGCTCTTAAGTATCTCTATTTTATTCCTGTGCCAGTTATTCTGAAGCACTTTTACTTTAACATTCTCGGCATATACCAGCGGATGATGCATAGTCTCACCCGACCTCTCCTTCCTGGAGATAAACGCTCTGTTCCAGAGTCTCTTAAGAATAAACAGAACGTGCGCACATTCAGGGCCTTTTATCAAAATTGCAAAATCGAGCCATTCTTTTAAACCCGATTTGCCATGATAACGGTCAGCAATGTTCATTCCGGCAATAATTGCTTTTTCACCATCAATAAGCATTACTTTATGATGAAGTCTGAGACTTAACTGGAAACCCTTTGTTATTAGTTGAGGAGAAAACAACCGGAAAAGAATACCGGCTTTTTCAACTTTGTTAATCAGCTCTTTCGAAAAGCTGTTGCCGCCATAGGCATCAAGCAGAAAATAGACCCTGATCCCTCTTTCTGATGCCCTTATTAGTGCATCTATAATACGCCTGCCGGTCTCATCATCATCAACAATATAAGTTTGAAAATGAATATAGTGTTTTGCTTCATCTATCACTTTTTCACAAGCTGCAAAAAAGTTTTCCCCGCTTCGCAGGAGTTCGATGTAGTGTCCATCCCTATAACCGTGTTGTGAAGGAATTTGCATGAAATCAAACGAGGTTCATATATCTGATACAAATATAGAACATAAGATTAAGATATAAATATTAGTCGTTCATCCATTAATCTGGTTTTTCAATTTACCCCCTTCCCAACCTTCCCCCACGGGGGAAGGGGACCGACCGTTAAGTCCCGACATGTTATGTCGGGATAGGGAGGGGCCAGATTGAGCGAAGGCCACCGCGGCAGTCTGGCTCCTTCGCTAAAATTGCCTATCAGGCAATTTTTTAACGCTCGGCCCCCTTGGGGGAAAATGAAAGGGGGTAAAATTTGATAAATAAAGCTATGGGATAACTTATATAAATCGTGAAATGATCCATAGCTATAGGTAATTAAGGAGGTACTGAAGTAGATGAAATTAGATCAATAAATATTTACTAATTTTAAACTGGATTTTTCAAAGATTATAAACCATGAACAGAAGAAAAATGATAGGACAAATGGCAGGGGTAGCTGTAGTAACTGCTGCAACCCCTTTAAACAGCGTATTTGCCGGTGCATACGAAGGAACAGCCAAACTGAAAGGGAATATCCATCATTCAGTAAGCCAATGGTGTTACGGTGATATACCCCTTGAGGATCTGGCCAGGGCCTGCAAGGAAATGGGAATAGAATCAATAGAACTGCTGGGCGAGAAGGACTGGGCTATTGTTAAAAACGCAGGACTCAGATGTGCTGTAGGTTATGCAACAGACTGGGGCATACCAAAAGGATTTAACCGCATCGAAAACCATGAGAAGCTTATAGCTGATTTTGAGAACATGATCCCTAAAGCAGCAGAAGCAGGTGTTCCAAACCTTATCTGTTTCTCAGGTAACCGTGAAGGTCAGGATGATAATGAAGGAATGATAAATTGTGCCAAAGGATTGCGGAAACTCATGCCTTCAGCTGAAAAATATGGCATAACTATCATCATGGAACTTCTGAACAGCTATGGTCATAAAGACTATCAGTGCGATCATACATCGTGGGGGTCAGCTCTTTGTGAAATGGTAGGATCTGAGAGATTCAAACTGCTTTATGATATTTACCATATGCAGATTATGGAAGGTAATATTATCGATACAATTACAAAATACAGTCCATTTATCGGACATATTCATACGGGAGGTGTTCCGGGAAGAAATGAGCTGGATGAGACACAGGAGCTCTATTATCCAGCAATTATGAGAGGGCTTCTGAAAACCGGGTATAAGGGATTTGTTGGTCAGGAATTTGTTCCTTCCCAGAAAGATAAACTGGAATCGCTTCGCAAATGCATTCTGATATGCGACGTATAAGATGAGAGTACACTTTATAGCTATAGGTGGCTCTGTAATGCATAATCTTGCAATTGCTCTTCATAATAAAGGATATATTGTTACAGGATCGGATGATGAGATCTTTGAACCTTCAAGATCAAGGCTGGAAAAGCATAGTCTCCTTCCTGAAAAATGGGGTTGGTATCCTGAAGTGATTACTAAAGATATTGACACCGTTATCCTAGGCATGCACGCTAAATCAGATAATCCTGAACTTCTTAAAGCACGTGACCTCGGAATAAATATTATGTCATTCCCCGAATATCTTTATGAAGAAACAAAAAATAAAAAGCGCATAGTCATCGCAGGCAGTCATGGAAAAACCACAACGACTGCAATGATAATGCATGTATTCAGAGTGCTGGGAATAAAATTTGATTATATGGTTGGATCGCAGATTGATGGATTTGAAACAATGGTAGGTTTATCTGACGATGCGGGAATAGCGGTTTTTGAAGGAGATGAATATCTCACATCGGCGTTAGATAAAAGACCAAAGTTTCATCTTTATATGCCTGATATTGCTGTTATAAACGGTATTGCATGGGATCATATGAATGTATTTCCCACATTTGAAAACTATATAAAGCAATTTAGCATTTTCGCTGAGAAAATTTCCGATGGAGGATCATTAATTTATTTTGATGGTGACGAGGAAGTAAAGAAAGTTGCCCTCGCAGCACCAGGTAATGTCAGGAAAATCGCTTACAAAGTTCATGGTTACTTTCAGAATAAAACAGGTTTTTATGCAGCAACACATAACCGGGTTGTTCCTGTAAGAATTTTCGGTGAACATAACATGCAAAACCTCTCTGCGGCACGCGAAGTTTGTCTGGCCGCAGGAGTTGCCGAAGATGATTTTTATGAAGCAATCAAAAGCTTTGAAGGCACAACGAGAAGACTGCAGAAAATTGCAGAGAATGAAAATGGACTGGTTTATCTCGATTTTGCACATTCACCGTCAAAGGTTAAGGCCACAGTTGAAGCAGTTGTTTCAAGATATCCAAAAAGAGACATCATTGCATGTCTTGAGCTTCACACATATTCAAGCCTTAGCAGTGATTTTCTTCCTCTTTATAAGGGAACTATGTCAAATGCCAGTGCAGCATTTATCTATTTTAATCCTCATGCAATTGAGCTTAAAAAACTGAAGCATCTTTCAAAAGAAGAAGTAGGTATGGCTTTTGGAGGAGAAAACATCAGAGTCTATGATAACGCCGAAGAGATGTACTCTTTTATAATGTCGCAAAAATATAATTGTCCGGTTTATCTGTTAATGAGCTCCGGGGATTTTGATGGATTTGATATTAAAAGGCTTGTGGAATAGGATAACCATTTCTGTCTGATATTTTTTAAGTCAAAATATTTTGCAGATCAAAAAAAACATCCTTTCTTTGCATCCGCATTTTAAAGTTCTTTGTACGGTCCATTCGTCTAGTGGCTAGGACGTCAGGTTTTCATCCTGGTAACAGGGGTTCGATTCCCCTATGGACTACAATTTTTTAGAGTTAGAAGATAATTCATACTTACATGGCAAATCATAAATCGTCGGAAAAAAGGATCAGGCAGATCGAAGTCAGAAAAGAGAATAACAAGTATTATGCAAAAACAACGCGTAATGCTCTGAAGACCATTCGGGCTGCAAGCAATAAGGAAGAGGCAGCTGTTCTCCTTCCAAAATTAACCTCCATGCTTGACAAACTGGCTAAGAAGAATATTATTCATAAGAAGAAAGCTTCAAATCTGAAATCTTCAATAGTTAAGCACGTTAGCAGTTTATAATATTATTCAATAATATCTCAGGAGGCTGTATCATTATGGTACGGCCTTTTTTATTTTCACCTCATTAATAAAACAATTTAACCACAGAGTTCACGGAGTGACAGGGAGGTTCACGGACTTAATTTCCGTGTTAATCCGTGTAATCTGTGGTAAAAAAATGATTGCCTGACAGGTATTGCCAACTTATCTGAATTTCGTATCTTGCATATGCATTTCTAAATTGCTGCTAGATGTCGCTAAAAATTACTGACTGGGCTGTTGAAGACAGACCCAGGGAAAAACTTATTCAGAAAGGCACTGCCAGCCTGAGTGATGCCGAATTACTGGCAATTCTTATCAGTTCCGGAACAAAAGACAAATCTGCTGTTGATCTGGGTCGTGAATTATTAGGTATTGTAAACAACAACCTTAACAGCCTTGGGAAACTGACAATTGCTGACCTCAAAAAACTTCGTGGAATAGGTACTGCAAGGGCTGTAACAATTGCGGCTGCTCTTGAGCTGGGTCGCAGGCGTAAATTATCGGAAGTTCAGTATGTTCCACAGATCAGAAGCTCAAAGGATGTTGCTGATATTTTTCAGCCATTGCTTTCTGACCTTCTTCATGAAGAATTCTGGATCTTGTTCCTTAACCGGTCGAACAAAGTAATTGAAAGGATGAAACTGAGTCAGGGTGGAATCAGTGGAACCGTTACAGATGTTCGGATTGTAATGAAAAAAGCTATTGAGTGTCTTGCTTCGGGTATCATTGTTTGCCATAATCATCCTTCAGGAAATCTTAATCCAAGCGAATCGGATTCAAAAATAACCCAGAAAATAAAAGATGCCGGCAATCTGATGGACATACAACTACTCGATCATCTGATAATCTCTGATAAGGATTATTACAGTTTTGCGGATAATGGAGTGCTGTGAAATGCCCCCATGGCTGCGAAGTGGCCATGTGGTTGTTGAAAAAGTCCTTTTTAACCACAAAGTACACAAAGTAGGCACAAAGGACACAAAGTTAAAACCATGTAATTCAATCCTTTGTGATCTTTGTATAGAACCTTTGTGACCTCTGTGGTTAATGGATTCCGACTTATTCAACAGCCCCTTAATTCAAGGTAAATAAGTGTAATTATACTTGTTTCCAGGGTATTAGCCCCCCTTTAGGAGGGTTGGGGGACCAGAGTACTTCTTCACCTCGCTCCTGTCCCCGCAAATCTCCAGCAACCCGGAGAATGTTTTTTTCAGAACAGGATGGATCATATCGGCAGCAAGCTCACAGAGAGGAACAAGTACAAATTTCCTTTGTTGAAGCAAAGGATGAGGGATTTTCAGGCTTTCCTCATTTATAATCAGATCTTCATACAAAAGGACATCAATATCGATTACCCTCGATGAGTATTGAAGCTGGCTTTTTACTCTGCCCAATAAAGATTCAATCATCTGAATTCTTCCCAAAACTCCGCGAGATGTCAGATCTGTTTCAACCTTTACCACCAGATTGAGAAATTCGTCCTTTGCCTCGAATCCCCATGGCTCTGTTTCGTAGATTGAAGAAGAATTCAGAACCGGTCCGATATACTCTTCAATTCTTGCAACAGCCTGTTCAAGATTGCTTTCCCTGTTTCCGAGATTTGTGCCGATACCAAGAAATACAACCTTCATAATCAAATCAATCTGGAACCAAAAGTATTAAATATGTGTACCTTTACAAATTCATTCTGTTTTTTATATATTTAAAATTCATTCGACTAAAACTGATTAAAAAATGAAAAGCTTTCTCAAATACACACTGGCTACCATTACAGGAATAATTATTGCGTCAATTATTTTCTTTGTTGTAATGCTTGCAAGCTTCAGTGCCATTGTTTCTTCGGGTAACAGACAAGTTTCAATAAGCAATAATTCTATTCTCGTACTTAAAGCAGGTGTAACAATTCCCGACAGAGGAGATCAGAATCCGTTTTCCGGTATTGATCTGATTAACATGACGATTTCTCCTGCCCCCGGATTGAATGAAATTCTAAATAATATTGAAAAAGCTTCAAGTGACAATAAAATTAAGGGCATTCTGATAGAAACCGGACTGCTCTCATCCGGGTGGGCAACTACGGAGGAGATCAGGAATGCTCTTTTGAAATTCAGAAATAGCGGAAAGTTCGTAATTGCTTATTCTGATTATGTCCTGACACAGGAATGCTATTATATGGCAACAGCTGCCGACAAGATCTATATAAATCCGGGATCGATGGTTGAGTTCAAGGGTCTTAGCAGTGAGGTAATGTTTTACAAAAAGGCCCTTAATAAGATCGGCGTGGAAGTCCAGGTAACCCGTCACGGCAAATTTAAAGGCGCTGTAGAACCTTTCATTCTTGATAAATTGAGCGAAGAGAACAGGACCCAGATAAAAGATTACGCCGGATCCTTATGGAATCAGGTAATTGAAGACATCTCAAAATCAAGAGACATATCTGCAGAACAACTAAACAGGATAGCTGACAATCTTGATGGAGATCTTGCCTCCAGGGCGCTTAATAATAAGCTGGTTGACCGATTGATGTATCGCGATGGTTTGATTGACACACTTAAAGTTATGTCCGGAATAAGTAAGGATAAAGATCTAAATCTCGTGTCAATGACCAAATACAGTAAAGTGCCTGATTCTAAAATGACATATTCTGCAAAGAACAAAATCGCTGTCATTTATGTTTCCGGAACTATTGTAACCGGTAAAGGCAACGAGAATAATATCGGAGGAAATTATTATGCCGATGTGATCAGAAAGGCAAGGCTTGACACTTCTGTAAAAGCTATTGTTCTCAGAGTCAATTCACCAGGTGGAAGTGCAACCGCATCAGATATAATATGGAGGGAGCTTGATCTCACTGCCAAAGTAAAACCATTGGTAATATCAATGGGTAATTACGCTGCCTCCGGAGGATATTTCATCTCTGCCCCCGGAACAAAAATCTATGCAGATCCGATGACTATCTCAGGCTCAATAGGCGCCTTTGGACTTATACCTAATGTCAGCAAGCTTTTGGAGGAGAAGCTCGGCTTAACAACTGAAATTGTAAAAACGAACAAAAATTCTGATTTCCCTTCAATCTTAAGACCAATGAATACCTATGAAAAAGAAATTATGCAATTGAGTATCGAAAAAATCTACACCGATTTTGTCGGTAAGGTAGCTTCAGGAAGAAAAATGAGTTCAGAATCGGTCGACAGCATTGGACAGGGAAGGGTTTGGAGCGGGACCAGCGCACGTAAAATAGGCCTCGTTGACGAAATAGGTGGTCTTAAAGATGCAATCAAAGGCGCTGCTGATCTTGCAGGCCTTGAATCTTATTCAGTAAGAGAATTACCTGTACTTGAAGACCCGTACACTAGAATTCTATCTCAGCTAAGCGGAGAGGTGAGGATGAACATTCTGAAAAATGAACTTGGAGAATCTGTAAAATACTATAATATGCTCCAGGAAATTAAAGATATGTCGGGAATACAGACAAGATTGCCCTACTTTATTGATATACACTAATAGAAGATTGGAGTGCCTGAAGTTTTGCACCCCTGCTCCCGCTTAAGCGGGATTAATTCTCTGAATACTAGTGAACTTCTTTTGAATGCTACAGTATTAGCTCCCCTTTAGGGGAGATGCCGCGAAGCGGCAGAGGGGCAAAACTTTAGGCACTCCAGGCACTTTTAATAAAAATGATACATATAAAAAAAATATTTCTATACCCCATTTCGCTTCTGTATGGTCTTATAACCTCCATCAGGAATTTTTTATATGATACAGGAATTCTTTCCTCGGTTGAGTTTCCATTTCCTGTAATTTGTGTCGGAAACATCACTGTTGGCGGTACCGGAAAAACACCCCATACCGAATATATTGCTGAATTGCTCAAGGAAAACTTTAAAGTGGCGACGTTAAGCAGGGGTTATAAAAGAAAGACCCTAGACTTCAGAATTGCTACATCATCATCCCTGGTAAGTGAAATTGGCGACGAGCCAATGCAGATATTCCGGAATTTCCCGGATGTGCTTGTAACAGTTGACAGAAACAGGGTGCAAGGTGTAAAAAGAATTCTGCGTGAATATCCTGAAATCGAAGTTATAATTCTTGATGATGGATTCCAGCATAGACAAATAACTCCCGGTTTTTCCATTCTTCTATCAGATTTTGAAAGATTAATCATCAGGGATCATATGCTACCTTATGGGAATCTGAGAGAAAGTAAAGGCAATTTGAGAAGGGCCGATATGATATTAATCACAAAATCACCTGAAAACATTTCACCTATCCAGAGAAGACTGCTCGTAAAAGAAATAAACAAGTCGCCATATCAGAATCTATATTTTACAACATTCACATATAAGCTCCCGGAACCTGTTTTTGAAAATCCCCGGATTGTAACACAGCCTGTCTTTTCAGAACACACCGGCTGCGGAATTGTTCTTATAACAGGGATAGCAAATCCTCAGCCTCTAAAAGAGTACCTGCTTAAAAGTTATAATGAGATAATCCATCTATCTTATCCAGATCACCATAATTTTAATGAAAGTGATCTGATCGCCATTTCTTCTGCATATTTTAATCTTAAGTCAGAAAACAGGTATCTGTTTACCACAGAAAAAGATGCAGTTAGATTGCGGGAATTTACTAATATTGCAGAACCAATAAAATCTGCTTTTTTTTATATTCCTATAGGAATCCATTTTCTGAATGAAGATAAAGATGAGTTTGATAATCTGATAATTGACTATGTTAGAAAAAATCATAGAAACAACAAAATTTCTGAGAACAAAAGGGATAACCGACCCTGATGCCGGAATAATTTTGGGAACCGGACTTGGCGAACTTACTGCTAAAATTGATAAGCGGATTGAAATAGATTATAAAGATATCCCCAATTTCCCGCTCTCGACAGTTGAAGGACATGCAGGTAAACTTATCTATGGAGAATTCGGAGGCAAGAAGATTGTTGCAATGAAAGGCAGGTTTCACTATTATGAAGGCTATGGACAGGAACAGGTGGCTTTACCTGTGAGGGTACTTAAATATCTTGGCATAAAATGTCTTTTCCTCTCCAATGCTGCAGGTGGAGTAAATCCTTCTTTTCTGATTGGCGATATAATGGTAATCACAGATCATATTAATCTTTTACCAAATCCGCTTATTGGACCTAATGATGACCGAATAGGTGCCAGGTTTCCCGATATGGGAGAGGCATATGATAAAAACCTTGTTAATAAAGCTATGGTTATCGCCGAGAAAAATAATATCCGAATACATAAAGGTATTTATTTGTCTACAAGCGGTCCAACTTTTGAAACACCGGCTGAATATAAATATTTCAGGATTATAGGCGCCGATGCTGTTGGAATGTCGACAACACCTGAAGTGATAATAGCCCGTCACATGAATCTGCCTTGTTTTGCTGTCAGCATAATTACCGATCTTGGTGTTGAAGGGAAAATTGAATATACAACCCACGAATCGGTTCAGAATGAAGCTGCAAAAACCGAAGCAAGGATGACTACTATTATGACTGAGATGATTTCATCTTTATAACATTTTTTTACCACAAAGGTCACAAAGGATTTCACAAAGGCACACGAAGGATTAAAGGATAACACGCTTGAGCCCATCTTTAAGATGCAAGACATTGAAGTTTGCTAATAAACCCAATCTGCATTTTGAAAGTTTAAGATAAGTTAGTATTTGTGCCTTATGAATATCAGCTAACGCTTCTATAGACTTGATTTCTACTACTATACAATCTTCAACTAATAAATCTATCCTATATCCAACATCAAGATTAACCTCGTTATATATTAGTGGAAGTGGTTTTTGTTTCTCTACCTTCAGGCCACATTGTTTCAGATCGTAATACAAACATTCACTGTAAGCACTCTCAAGTAAAACCTGGGCCTAAATTTGAATGGACCTTGAAAGAACAATCTAAAACTTTCTTGAAAATTTCTTCTCTATTCATAATTAATATTTTTGCCTTTGTGTTACTTAGTGTATTCCTTTGTGCCCTTTGTGGTGAAAAATATATTACCATAAATAATATCAACTACCTTCTTAATACCGTGCAGACTTTTTTCCATCGCTCGGTTTTACCGGAATCGTCATAATCAGTAATGAGAATGATATAGATTCCGGTCTTTACCAGGGAACCATTATCCGCTGTGCCATCCCAGATAACCGATACATCAGCGCCAGAATATAGATTTGATGCAATCTTCCTGATATAATTTCCAGATTCGTCGAAAACCATAACCGAAACTACATTTCCATTCCCTTTAAGATTCATTTTAATAGTAAGAAAATCTTCATTCCCATCATCGTCGGGTGATATTTTGGATGATGAAAGTACCACCTTGTCGGTTGTTGATTGAATTTCGTCAAACATCGAATTTGGTGCGCCGGGTGTTCCCCATCCGGCACTCTCCGCTGCAGAATGCCAGTTCGTTGGCTCTTCAGATTTATTAACCGGATTAGTTTTTTCAAGCGCAACACCTTCATGAGTTGACAGAAGAGAATAGTGCATATCATCATTATAGGTTAACTCATCTATCTTGTCTAGTTCCCTGTTATACAAGATCAGATGTCCTTTATCATCAGACATTGTGGGCAAAGATCCTGTTTCAAAAAGGTGAGCAGGATTTGTCGAGAAGTATCGTTCTGAAACTTTTTTTGCATCAGTAGTAACAGCATAATAATCACCAGGTAATATGCACCTAAAGTCATTTGAGACTGGCACTGATTCTGACTTATCGCCGGAAGCATCATTTATAGAAATAAGCTGAAGTCTTGAAGCATCGATAACTTTCTCTGAACGGTTAAACAATTCCAGATAATCAGGATCTCCAGGCAACGGATTGAACAGCACCTCATTAAAAAGAATATCTCCGGGTTGGGCCTGTTCAGGAACACCAAAATTAAAATCACATTTTTGCATTGGGTTTCCTGCGAAATCAAAAATGCCTTCTGAACTCTCAAGCCGGTAAAGTAGTGCCCTCTTAAGAGGATCCGTGAGTTTTAATGAGAATTCCCGAAAAAGAGGTTCTGCCTGATTTATTTCAATAATTTCCTTCCCGTCAACCTTTATGTTTTTTTTCATTGCGGTAAGGTTAAACACAGGTTCTGAAAAACGAATTTTAACTGTAATACTATCGTCAGGAAAAACATTCTGAATTCCATAGAATGAAATATCCGGGTTACTTTCCAACACAGAATTTACAGAGCCGGGAGTACCCCCCATCTTAGAAACAGAGGCAATCCAGTTTTCGCTGAAATAAAATGGGAATCTGGTATCTATCATTTCAAGAGACCATCCTCCCTTCGATTTTAATTCATCCCCGTACCAATCCGAAGAGTATTCCACTCCATGAATAAGAGTTCCGGTACTATCGGAGATATAAACCAGCTTGCCACCATCGGTAAGAGAAGGGAATTGTTTCATCCCGATAACTCTTCCGAATTTTTTAAAAAGCATAGTATCCTGCGGCATACAGAGTATGATTATTCCTGAAGGCATAATAGTTGTTTCAGGAAAAAGAGCATACTGGCCCACAGTTGATAGTTTCCAGTTAGTCAATGTGAAAGAGTACCCGGTAGTATTAGTTATTTCAATATATTCCTTTCCGGGCAAAGAGACTTCAGGTAAGGGATCAGCCATAATTTCTGATATTACAACATCTCCGGTTTTTGCCCATACCGGAGTAAAACCTAACTTAATATCCTGTAAACAATTTCCTGAAGCATCACATATTTTATTAATAATCAGGCTATCTGATGATCTGTTAATAAACTCACTGGCAAATTTGATACGATAAGTAAGATCATTTACTTTTGCCACAGATAATGCTTTATTTTCTTTTACATTCAGCGCAATCCCTTCCGGGGACATTATTCCATTATCAGGTTGTTCATTCAGGGTGATATCCACCGAATTCCTGCCTGATACTTCGCAACCTGTAATAACCGGTGCTTCATTATCTTCATAAAAAATTCCCTCGATACTTATATCATCGAGCCAGAGAAGCCGGTCACGTGTTGATGAGTATTTGTAATAAATTCCAAACCATCCCTGACTGAATAATTCATTGTCGGAACCGGAGGCAGTTCCAATAAGATTTCCTGAAATCCTGCTGACAGAAACTGTCCAATTTCCATCTTGTGATCTTTCAACCAATATTTTCACCGGATTTGCTGTACCGATATCAGTCTGCCAGTTAATCCGGCAATTTATTATAGTTGCAGCCTGATTTGCATTAACTTTCCAAAGCCTGAGAGTGTCATCTGATCCGTTAAAATTTACCCCTATGACATATCCCTTTGCTCCTCCAGCGGGGGACATGCTTTCGGGACCAACATCTGACATCAGGAACACTGACCAGTTGTTCAAGGATGAGGGATCGTATCCGTATCTGACAAGAAATGACCATCGGGTAATTCCCTGAGACGGGTGCAGGTTCTTAACCCGGATTCCTATCCGGTCAATTCCCGCATCAGGGTTATCGAATATATGATGCAGAGAAAATTTACCCGAAAGGCATGCAGCTGTATCAGCGTTCCATCTATCTTCGGGACTTTGAACCCAGTTGACAATACTTTCCGATTCGAAGTTTTCGACAATTTGGCCAAATGCCGGCAAAGGCATTAATAAAGCCAGCAAAATAACTTTTTTCATGCAGCGGGACGAATTGAAAAAAAAGCTAATTTTGACAGTTTTAATGTCATAGTAAATTTAAACAATAACTTAGTTTATTCCAAATAAAAAAGTATGAAAATTGCTGTCGTAGGAGCTACCGGAATGGTTGGCAGAACAATGATGAAAGTACTGGAGGAGAGAAATTTCCCGGTATCACTATTGTTACCTGCTGCTTCTGAGAGGTCGGTTGGGAAAGAGGTCTTTTTTAAAGGGAAACCGATAAAAGTGGTAAGTGTTATGGAGGCGGTTGAAGCAAGACCTGAATTTGCTATCTTCTCAGCCGGGGCCTCAACATCGAAGGAGTGGGCTCCTCTTTTTGCAAAAAACGGAACTGTTGTAATTGACAATTCCTCTTATTGGCGAATGGATAAAAATATTCCCCTGATTGTTCCAGAGATAAACAGTCATGTTATTAAGAAAGGAGACAGGATAATCGCTAATCCTAACTGTTCAACAATACAGATGGTGATGGCATTGGCTCCCCTTCATAGAAAATACAAAATAAAACGTCTTGTAGTAGCCACATATCAATCAGTAACCGGAACAGGTGTAAAAGCTGTTGCCCAGATGGATAATGAAAGATCAGGAATTAAGGGAGAGATGGCTTATGCACATCAGATTGATAAAAACTGTTTCCCTCACGGGGGAACGTTTCAACCCGATGGTTATACAACGGAAGAACAGAAGCTGATCGATGAAACGCGTAAAATACTTGAAGATCAGACGATCCAGGTAACAGCCACAGTAGTCAGGATTCCGGTTGTCGGAGGACATTCGGAAGCCGTAAACATAGAATTTGAAAAGGATTTCAAGATCGAGGATGTAACATTGTTATTAAGTCAGTTCCCGGGGGTTGTAGTTTATGATGATCCTTCAGAGAACAAATATCCAATGCCAATCTTTGCCCATAACAAGGATGAGGTTTTTGTCGGAAGGATCAGAAGGGATTTGTCGAGGGAAAAATGTCTAAACCTTTGGATTGTTTCAGATAACATCAGAAAAGGAGCAGCCACAAATGCAGTTCAGATTGCGGAGTACATGGCGGAAAATAAATTATATTGACCCCCATCTCCTCTTTTGATTGCCCCCCAACCCCCCTAAAGGGGGGCTAATTCAGACACATTGTTCAAACCTGATATAAAATAGAGGATTAACCCCCCTTTAGGGGGACAGGGGGGCAAAACTTATAGGTTAAGCGGCCTACGCCTCATACAGAAAGTCGTTGAAGGGATATCTTTTTACATGTATCTTCTTTACTTCCTCATATAAAAGTTTTCTTAGCTCATCTAAGTTTTCTTTTGTTTTTGCTGAAATAAAAACGGTCTTGTGATTTTTATCAGAAGACATCCAGGTTTTTTTAAGATCAGACAAGGAATAATTGTCTTTTACTATTGGAGTAAGATCATCTTCATCTTTAACAGTGTATGAGAATGCATCTATCTTATTAAAAACAATTATAAGTGGTTTTTCAGATACTCCAAGATCTTTCAGAGTATGATTAACGACCTTTATCTGTTCTTCAAAGGCCGGATGAGATATATCTACAATATGTACCAGCAGATCTGATTCCCGCACCTCATCGAGTGTTGATTTGAATGATTCTATGAGGTCGGTTGGCAGTTTACGGATAAATCCCACTGTATCGGAAAGAAGAAATGGAAGGTTGCCGATTACAACTTTTCGCACTGTAGTATCGAGAGTTGCAAAAAGCTTATCTTCTGCAAATACGTCCGATTTGCTTAACAGATTCATAATAGTTGATTTCCCGACATTTGTATAGCCGACAAGTGATACCCTGATCATCTTTCCGCGGTTTTTACGTTGAGTAGCCAATTGGGTATCTATCTTTTTAAGCTGTTCTTTAAGAAGCGAGATCCTGTCTCTGATAACCCTCCTGTCGGTCTCAATTTCAGTTTCTCCGGGTCCTCTCAGGCCAATACCACCCCTTTGTCTCTCTAAATGTGTCCACATGCCGGTAAGGCGTGGAAGAAGATACTGATATTGCGCAAGCTCAACCTGGGTTCGGGCGTGAGAAGTCCTTGCCCGATTTGCAAAAATATCAAGGATTAGGTTTGTTCTGTCGAGGATACGGCAGCCAAGAACCTCTTCAATATTCCTTAGCTGGCTTGGTGTGAGCTCATCGTCAAAAATTGCAATATCAATTTTATTCTCGCTTATAAATAACGTCAGTTCCTGAATTTTACCTGATCCAACAAAAGTCCGGGGGTTTGCGACATCAAGTTTTTGAATAAACCTTTTCACCGGTTCCGCACCTGCGGTTTCAGTAAGAAATGAGAGTTCTTCGAGGAAGTCTTCAACTTCTCTTTCATCCTGCCCATGATATAAAATTCCAATCAATATTGCCCTTTCACGTGGTTTTTCTGTTTCAATCATGGGATATAATTAAAATATTTACCCTTCAGAGGTTTTCTAATAAATAAACCTTCTTTCATTCTGAATTGTTCCCTTAATAGCCATTTTCAGCGATTCGGCGCATCGGATAACCATTTCCATATCGGTAGGGAAAGGAATTACGGACGTTTTTGTTCGTTCCAACTGCTGTGCATTGAGTGCCTGGATATCACCGAGAGCCCGTGATGAAATATTTTCAAAATTTGACTGAGCTCCAATTGGATCTTTTTTAAGTTCTTTATTTGGATTCATCTGTATCACATCAATATCTCCATCAATATGGCATGTTTTTGACTGTATCGTTTCTACCAGTGCACACTGCAGATTTTTATACTTCGGCTGCTTAATATCATTTCCAAGGGTATCTCTCATTACATTGCCTGTCTTATCAAGAACATATGTAAAACCGTCTTCAATCTTTCTTTTAATAACTGAATCTCTCTGCAGAGATTGATCAGGACTGACCATTATACGTCTGACATTTACATTTATATAATAATCGAATTGTGTATTATCATTAAAATTTTGTGTATAATACTCAACCCATTCCGAATTCAGCCTTGGCAAATCGAGAGCAAGAAGGTTATCCTCGAACTCCTTTGGAAATTTTAACATCGAAGTGTTTTGAAACGAAATAAACACTTTGCTCATCCCTCTGAGTTTTGCGTCCTGTATTTTACTATCAATCCCCTCATAATCACCAACATATTCTTTAACCCGAACGTATTCAGCAAATGCCTGCCTGTAGGATTCCTTCAGTCCGCTTTTCATTAGTTCATCACCATGTGTATAGTAGAAATCAGCAGCTTTACGCTTAGAATTGACCATGTCAGGCACATAGTCGACATAAGGAAAATCAACAGATCTCCCATTCGCCTTTAATGGTGTTACTGTTCTTACCAGCGATTGTCTGTCATTTAATCCTTTATAAAACAGGTATATTTTGTCCCAGTTGTTCTGTTTTCCTTCCATTTTAAGCATACGCACGCTTTCATTATCCTGTTCATTTGCCACCTTATACGCCTGATTGAGGATATCGATCTGCTTAACATCCGTAGGATCTTTCCGCAATTGTTTCACTGATTTTTGGATGGCAGCATCATAATTTCCTTTCTGGAGCTGCTTTTTGGATGATCCGCAACCTGCTAGAACTATGGTCAGGATAAAAATCAGGGGTACAATTCTTTTCATATAGATAAAGTTTTATATAGGTGCTGATAAAGGTAAGAAAAACATTGAAATCGCAAATATGCAGAACCCGCTCCTTCGATATATATGGAACTTTAAAAATGGAAACTCAAGGGAATTGAGTATCTTACTCTGACCGGTTCTCCCCTTTGGAGTCCCGGTGTCCATTTGGGCGATTCGGAGATAACTTTCGTTGCTACGTCATCCAGCAAGGGGTGGACGCCTTTAACAACTGTCACATTGCTTACGGAGCCATCCTTCTCAACAATAAATGTCAGATATACTGTCCCTGTTATCTTCTTTTCGATAGCCGCCGTCGGATAGCTGGTTCGATTTATGATCCATTCACGGAATTTTTCAAGTCCTCCTCCTTTAAATGACGGCATAACTTCAACGAGGAAAAATGGTTCATCTGTCTCAGTCCCATCTTGTCCTGATGATAAATTATCCCCAGCGCCTGTTCCGGTAATATCAATCTTTTCGCTGGTTGTCTGATTTAGATAGTCATCAGTTGAAAGTATTGATTTTTCAAGAGGAGGAATACTATCAACAACTACTGGCGGAACATATTTAACAATCTCTTCAACATGTAAAGCCTGAGGTGGCGGAGGAGATGGAGGAACGTAGATCTCTTCTTTGGGAGGCTCAATGGTTTCCATCTGAAGCTGTGTATAATGTCGGTTCCCATTCAGAACATTGTCTGAATGACGGGTAAGTATGAATGGAAGAATTACAGCTAAACTTACTGCCAGAGAAGCCACAATAATTCCTGTAATAACTACCGAATTATATCTCTTTCTTAACTGATAGGCACCATAATCCCTGTTCCGCGACTGAAAGAGCAGATCATCAATATCGAGCCATCTCCTGAGATTATCGTACATTTTTACAGTTAATAAAACCTGTTTATTCCTTCGCGGGCAAATGTAATAAAAAGTCGACCCGGAGTTCGAAATGTCGGGCAAAATTACAAATAAGTGTCTTTCTGGCAAAACTATAATGTTAAGGAAATCATAAATATTGAGGTTGAGGTTAAGGATGAGGTTGAGTTTAAGATTGAGATTGAGGTTGAGAGGTTCTTAACCTTAGCCTCTCCCTTTTTGCAACTTTCCATTTTATTGTTACATTTACGAACTCTTCGGGGGTTTAGCTCAGTTGGCTAGAGCGTGTGACTGGCAGTCACAAGGTCAGGGGTTCGATTCCCCTAATCTCCACAGAACCCGGAAAAACCTTCCGGGTTTTTGATGCTAATAATCAGACTATTAGCTATTGCAAGGCAATTACAGTCTAGTGTATTACATCTCAAACTGGAATAAATAAAACTCTATAAAAACCTACTTTGTATCACAAAGTAGGTTACTTTTACATTACAAGTACACTACAATTGCAAAAATGGCAAATTTTAAACCGGTCATCAGACCAACTCAGATTAAGCAAGATGGATCTATAGCAGAAGAAATGTTGCGATAAAAGTTAAGAGGTATAAGAATAATATTAATTTATGGTTAAATAACCTTATTGTCTTTCCCCCTTGAAACTTTAACTCTGAAGGATAAACCAAAACTTAATTTTACTGTTTAAATCAAGAAACCAATAAAAAAATCTTTTAAGTTACATACTTGAGTAAGGTTAATTGATCATCAAAAACATGCGCTTCATAAAATAGCTAAAATTATTTAGTTGAATATATTAGAATTTTAAATATATTTATTAATGTTATTCCAACAGTAAACAAAGAGTGTTTTCTAAAAACTTTTGGTAATGAATCGAATACTTAGAATATCTGAGTTGATTCTCGCTCTTGCAATTGTATGTACCTGTAAAAGGGAGCAAGAACAGAATCCCTCTACTGATATTACCTATAATGATTGTAAAGGATTGATTCTTGCTGGAGGTGGAAGAATTATATTGAATGATCCAAATTCATTATTAAACGGAGTAAGTGTCGATATTCCTCAGTGTACTCTTGGAAACCCAGTTACAATTTCTATTAATGAAATTAAGACAGATTACTCTTTTGAGAATAAATCATCTGACATTTTTGTTTCACTTGAACACTCTGTCACACATTTATTAGAACCTGTTAATATAGGGATTCTTTATAAAAGTGATGGAAATTCAGATAGTTTGCAAGTAAATTTTTATGGTGAAACAGAAATCATTTAGTGGCTATTTGTTTGAAAGAGAATTTAAATTTCTAATAGAAATAAAATGAAAAAGTTAGGATTAACACTGATATTAACGCCCTTGTTTGCTTTTGGTACATTAATAAAAGCACAGGAATTGAAAGAGGGATATCTGGGCCTTCCTGGTGATAATCTTAATCTCTATGCAGTAATGGAGCTTTTCCAGAAATCCAAAACACTTGAAGATTTTGAAAGAAGTCTCAATGATAAGGATACCAGGATCAATAATCTGGATCTTAATGGTGATGACCAGGTTGATTATTTAACTGTCACCGACCATGTAGATGGTATTTCGCATACAATTGTACTTCAAGATGCTTTAGGTCAGAATGACAATCAGGATGTTGCTGTTTTTACTGTTCAGAAATATTCTGATGGTACAGTTCAGATTCAACTGATAGGAGATGAATCCCTTTACGGCAAAAATTATATAATCGAGCCAAACTATGATAATAATGGTGAATATCTGAATCAGAGCTATATGGAGCAACGGGATAATGTACAAGTTATACTTACAACCCCTCATGAAGTTGCTTACTGGCCAGTGATCAGGTTTATTTATGGTCCTGATTATGTCGTATGGCATTCTTTATGGTATTGGGGACACTATCCATATTATTGGCACCATTGGAATCCATTCGCCTGGCATTATTATAATGGGTATCATTCTAATCTGTACCCTGAATATTACAGTCATTACCGTCACTGGAATTTACCAAGATATACTCACTTTAATTCTACATATTATCATGGATTCCGGGCATATTCGCCACAAGTCAATAATAGAATAAGAGAAGGCAGATACAGAGCCACGTACGCACATCCAGAGATGAGGCATGATGGAGAAGCATACTATTCAAGAACTCATTCAGGCAGACCGCCGTCAACTGGCTCAAGTCCGTTGCACAGCTCGCCAGACCCTGGAACGGGAAATAACCGAATGGACGGACCCAAAATGGAAAATTCAGGTTCCTATAAACATAATACCCCATCTTACCCTGGCAATAATGGGAACGGGATAACACCAGGAAATAATCCGGTTAATCATGGTACTAGTCATACTGCACCTGAGAATCAGGGTTCCTTTAAACATAATACACCATCCTACCATGGTAATAATGGGAACAATACAACGCCCAGAAATAATCCGGTTAATCATGGTTCAAGTCATCCTGCACCTGAATATCCAAGTTCATTTAAACATAATACACCATCCTACCATGGTAATAATGGGAACAATACAACGCCCAGAAATAATCCGGTTAATCATGGTACTAGTCATACTGCACCTGAGAATCCGGGTTCCTTTAAACATAATACACCATCCTACCATGGTAATAATGGGAACAATACAACGCCCAGAAATAATCCGGTTAATCATGGTTCAAGTCATCCTGCACCTGAATATCCAAGTTCATTTAAACATAATACCCCATCTTCCCCTGGCAATAATGGGAACGGGATAACACCAGGAAATAATCCGATTAATCATGGTACTAGTCATAATGCACCTGAAAATCCAGGTTCTTTTAAACATAGTAATCCAACATACACTGGCAATAATAGTAACAGCCAGATAACTCCAGGAAATAATCCGATTAATCATAGTTCTAGTCATCCTGCTCATGAAAATTCCGGGTCCTTTCACAATACAAATTCAGCTTTGCCTGCATATAACAAAAATATTGGATCATCGGCTCACTCCACATCAGCAACTATAAAACCTAATACTACTTTTCCTGAAAGGGGAGCGTCAAGTCCTCAAAAAAATCACAGTGATGAAAATTTTAATTCGATGAAGAAGCCTGCCGGAAATATAAACCAGGGACATAACCAGGCTCCGCCGGTTAGCAGGAATATACCTACCAATAAACCCAATAAGCATAAATAATTGTGACGAAATTAATAACCCTACCAAGTTTATTTCATTGACTATATTTGGCTTGTCACATATTATTAGTTTGTAGGCTCATAAACAAATATTTAACATTAGGTATCTGAGGTTAAACTATTTTGGGTGGTTAGGTTCATCTTGTTTTTCAAATAGCTCTTTTAATAGATAAAAGCTATGTAATGCAGAATCTGCTAAGCAAAAGATCTGACTCTATTTTAGAACTGTCTTTAAAAAGGATGGACGTTGAGACATGGAAAACTGTACAATCAATTTGTCCTAGGTCAGGGAGGAATTCATAAGGAAAATCGTGATTTTTACTCTGAAGTTGACTCAAAGTATAAATCGTTAAATATTGTAAACGTTACCCTTGAATCTAAAAATCTCAAAGAAAACATTTACAGTACTTCATACTAAAAAAAATTGATGAATGTGATTATTTAGGGGACAAAAGATCAAGTAAATCCTTGAATATTAAGGTAGAAGTTTTTATATTTGATTAATTAGTATTATTAATTTATTAATTATGAAAACTCTATTTAGGAATTATTTTAGTATCATTTTAATCCTATTATTTTCATTAATAATATTAACCACGTGTGAAAGGGAACAAAATAACCCTTTAAGTAAACCACTAGATCCTAAACCTATTAACGGAGTGAGCTCTGCTTATATTAAATTAGATAAAGATAATGTGACTATTGATCAGTATACATCCCAGGGGACATTGACAATTTCTGCTATAAGCGAACTCCCGCCTTTGCGTAAAGGCTCAATAATAACTATTGATTTGGACACAATGGGCTACTTGAGAAGAGTCGTTGATATAAAGACTGAAGGCAGTAAAGTTACATTACAAACTGAACAAGCGTATTTGACTGATTTATTTGTCAACATAGATTTCAAATTAAACACTTCGATTATTGATTCTGATCAAATTGTTTCAAGTAAAAGCAGCTCTAAAGGAAAATCTGAAGCCTTAACAGATAAGGGTGGATTTATTCATCCTTGTGAAATAATTAATTATGATGATCATGGTAAACCGCAAATTTTATATTCATATGATTCGAAATCATCCGATGCCACTTTTAATATTATAAATTTTTTACAAGATTTTTCAAAGACTGATTTATATGGAAATGTGGATAGCGATGTCCATTTATATATTTCTGAAGGACACGCAAGTCTGAAATCAGACGCAGTCCTTGAATTTGACTTTAATTCTAAAGGAGAGTATGATGAAGATACACAAGTAGAAAAAGGAGATTTGAACGAATTCAGTTTTTATCTTGATAGTAAAGCTGAATTTCAAACCAAACTTGCTTTGGATTTGAAAAAAGCTTTTGAAAAAAGTGATAAAAAGAAGCTGACAGATTTCAGAAAGAAAACTTTAAAATTTATGGTGGGTGTAGTCCCTGTTTGGATTAGATTTGATTGCAATGTATATGGTGCCTATGATTTTAATGCAGATGCAAGTCTTCATGCTGACTGGGGATTTGAAAGTAATGAATCCTTAAAGGTTGGAGACAACTACAATGGTCAAACAAATACCCATACTCCTATTAAAGAATTTACCCCCCAGAACGCTGTTTATCCATTAAATATAAGTGGAGAGGCAAATCTTAACGCTCGTTTTGAAATATATCCTCGGGTTGAGATTATGCTTTACAGTTTATTCGGACCATATGCTGAAATAGTCCCATTTGTTGATGGAAACTATAATGCCGCTTTTCACAACCAGACTACTCAAAATGGAAGTGAAACATTTCTTGCGTGGAATAGTAGGGTCAATTTGGGATTAGATTTAAGAATAGGTGCTAAGCTAGATTTTATTGGCAAAAAATTTGATCAAGAATTTGGACCTGAAACTATAAATTGTTTTGAATTGCCATTATGGCAATGTCCAGACAAAATAAATATTACCTCAACAATCCCGACAGAAAGTTCTTTAAATAGTATTATACCACTAAACTTTCAAATAAAAGACAACCTTAATAATACTGTAAAGTTGTGCCCATTATATATTTCAGGGGATGGTTCATTTAGTAAAAATATTATTCTATCCGATCTGCAAGGGAATATATCCGTGAATTGGATATTAAATGTTAGTACGGGAGGACTAAAGAAATTTTCGGCTAAGATTTTCGGTGCAAATGGTGATGTCATTAATGAATTAATTGGACAGGTTAATATACCTCAAATTCTGCCCACTGGAAAGATTTCAGGTATTGTCAGGGATGCAAGCAGCTCATCTCCATTGTCAGGGGTTACAGCAAATGTGTATCTGTTATCTAATCTAACTGCAACAGGTATAACTCAAGGTGATGGGGGCTATGAGCTAAGCGTTCCCGGAAACACGGGTTATAAAGTTATCTTCAGTAAGCCAGGATATTTGAATGCTGAATATCAGAATGTTAATGTTGCCATCAACTCAAATACTTTTCTGGAGCCTGTTCTTCAGATAAATCAACTCTATTCAGGAAACGGCAATATAAGCGGGACAATAATAAATGCGCTCGACGGATCAGGTATCGCATCTGTTACGCTTCAATTGCGCAGCGGAATTAATGTCACATCCGGCACTTTGATCAGTTCGACAATAACAAGTAACGCTGGAACATATACTTTCAACAATATACCGGCTGGCAATTATACAATTGAGGCATCAAGTACAACATTTAATACTACATTTTTTACTGTAATATGCCTTGGAGGGCAAACAACAGAAAACCAGGATGCGACAATGTCTCCAATACTTAATATGGGTGAAATCCGCATTGTTTTAACATGGGGCGAATTGCCATACGATCTCGATTCACACCTGACAGGACCACTTCCTGATGGTTCCAGATTTCACATGTATTTCATATATTCAGGGGTGGGTTATAGTCCATGGCCAGAAACAGTTACGTTGGACCGAGATGATATAGACAGTTATGGTCCTGAAACAACAACACTATTTCAACAAATAGATGGAATATATCGGTTCTCAGTTCATGATTATACAAATAAGAATTCAACTTCCAGTACTGCTTTGTCTAACTCTGGGGCTCAAGTAAAAGTATATAAAAGTACCGGTCTGATAGCTACGTTTAACATCCCTCCAAATATTGGCGGAACATTATGGACTGTATTTGAAATGAGCAACAATGTAATTTCACCAATAAACCAGATGAGCTATGTATCTGATCAGTCCCAAGTAAGTAAAGGTGGTTATAAAAATCCTGATTCAGAGCTATTTAGGAACCTACCTAAAAAATGAGAGAATCAATATGGAATCCTATATCTTAAAACACTGTTTAACACAAATGGTAATTTGTAGTTCATTATTTTTGGGAATGTCTTTTAATATCATGTATTGCAGTAGTGATCAAAAGAATTAACATCCTGATTATTAATATATTATCACGATATTGTCGATAAACTCATTTCATTATTTATTGCTCCGTTTTTATGAGAAATATTTATAATAGAATTAATAAAAACTTCTACCGACAACAAACATTTTTAATCACTTTAATATGTTGATTTTAACATTTTGAGGAAACAATTCTTATACACTCCCGCAAGAATGAATGATGATTTAAAATGCATATATTTCTTTAATCTCGCTTATATATCAAATCACCCGGAGTTTTATCAAGCATTCTCCAAATATTCCATGGGAGAACAATCAAACTCGTTAGAATCACAGCAATAAGAGCTAGGTAGGTCTTACTATCTGAAAGCAGATCAAAATATTTGATATTTTCATCTATGGTTGTTCCAGACATACGAAAAAGTAACCGGAAGAGTCCTGTTTCCCCAATTAATAAAGAGATAAAAAATGAAACAAATATTGCATAAAATAAAAATCTCATTGTCAATATTGAATATATTTTCACTATTGCCGGATTGCTCATACCAAAAGCTTTGAATGTTCCGAGATTAGATTTGATCTTATTTATGTGGACTTTTAAGACATTAGACAAGAATAGAATAATGCTTATTACACTGAAAATTACCAGAAATCCTGAGATGAAAATTGTAAGTTTTGAAACAAAATTGTAATTCTCCTTGGATTCAATCTGAGACATATCGATTTTAAGGTTTTTAAGTTTAAAAAGATAGAATGAGAATTCTCTGATTTTATCAAGGGAATTAAAAGAAACAGATAGATTGTCGTATGAATAAGATTCATTTTCAAACCCGGAAAGATCAAAATTATATATGCGCAGAGCCCCGGCTTTTATAATATGATCATTCTGCTTAATCTTCTGAACGAATGAATGTATTAATACCGAATCAACCAAGTTGTCATTAAACTTGAAAATAATATCGTATCCTTTGTTCAATGTATAATCATTTGGCAGAATCAGCGTATCCCTATAATAATTAAATAATCGATCGCTATTTAGAATTCCGTAAATGTTTCTTGCCAGCAGCGAAGCATCGCTCTTTCTACCTTTAGTGAAATACCTAATCTCTTCACATTGGTAATTTTCTGAAGAGATATCGAATGGATAATACCTTGAATTCCTTTTCTGATAGAAATAAGGAGTACAGGCAAATAAATTATTGCCGGGTAAATCGGTGACTACAGCAACAACAGGAATTGGAACTTCAATATATTCATTACCCATTATCGGATAAGACATAAAAATATAACTTGGATTGTCATTCAGGTACCCTAGATTATTAAGCAACTGCCTTGTTACTATCAGACCTATATCAAATTCATCTTTCCAGGGATGTCCGGCTTCAAGATTCTTCCCTGACATTATAGTTGAAAGTATTGGGTTCCCATTATTTACCGTTCGCCCGGTAAATTGCTTTATTGCAGTAGAATTAATTTTAAGGAAATATAAGGGAAGTTGGTTATAGCCGTCGCAACCTTCATAGAGATATGTTTTTTTCAAGGAGTCAAGATTGATTATCTTAATTAAATCCGGAATCTGATTGGCCAATGTATATGGAATGTCTATATTAACCCATTTAATAAATGGATCATCCATTTTCTTCTTCAAATATTTAAGACTCCCATTAGCAAAACCAATTGATAAAAATGTGAGCATAAGAATAAGAACCAGGTAGAAAAAATTCAGAAAGTTCTTCCCAAATAGTTCCTTGCTTTCCCCCTTATAGAATATCCTGTTGAAATCTTTATTTATTCCTCTCCTTTCATTTCTCATTTTATCATATTAACTTCTAGTTAAACTAATTATTACCAGTCGTTTAGTAAATTAGTAATAAAATCCGGACCTGATTGCTACAGTTATAGTCAATTTATATTATTTGGCTCCTGTATTTTTCTGAAAAACCCTTAAAATCTCATCAGTCATCCAGGAATTGTCATGCCATTCTTGTGTTGCAGAATGGTTTTTCCACACCTTTTTATTTTCTATATATGATGACTTGAATACCTTTTCTCCTGAAATATATCCAAAGCTAGAGATATTCCCGCTAAAATTTTCGTCTCTTTCTTCAATAAGGATTATGTCATCAGCATATTCAACTGATAATTTTATATCATGTGTGACTATTATGGCTGATTTTCGATTCAACTTAAGAACACGTGATAAACTATTAAGAACTCTGGTGGCATTTAATAAATCCAAATTACCAGTAGGTTCGTCTCCAAAAAGGACAGTAAAATCCTTTGCAATTGCTCTAATAAAAGAAAGCCTTTGTCTTTCTCCACCTGAAAGGTTATAAATCATAGTAGAATTTGAAATTTTCCGGTCTAATTCCATATCGCGAATATACTCCCGGACCAATGCACTGGCTTTTTCCTTTGTTTCATTCTGAAGCAGCAATGTAATATAGATATTATCGAGAGCTGTAAAATTATACATCAGGTTTGATTCCTGAAAAATAAAACTGAAATGGTCCCTTCTCACTCCTGACCTGATCATTTCTGTTTTTTCATACCACAATGAAGAATAATTGAGTGCTTCTGAGTCTCTTTGGGGGTAGAACAATACTTTTGATTCCTTTGGAATTGTGTTATTCATTAATCCCAAAGTTTCAAGGATCGTACTTTTACCAATGCCTGATAAGCCTAAAATAGCGGTAATTTTCCCCCGTTCAATAATCAGGTCTTCTACATGCAGTACCGTTTTCTTTCCTGAATACTGGCATTTGAGGTCATTAATTTCAAAAAGCTTATCACAGTTTTGTTCAGCAATATGCATAATATTAAGTTATTATGGAAAAATCTCCATCGGTATCCAATAATATGTTATATTATTTGAGACAAAAGACTCATTATATTTCTGGTCATTAACTATGGCCCGCAAGCCATCATTTTTATTACAGAGATATATTGCATATTGTTCAAATTGTGTGTCACTTATTACTGTAGGCTCGACTATATCCCGCAACTTCACCTCTGATGTGAATTTACTTTGTGATGGCAATCCAAAAACAATATTGTGCAGATCATCAACTGTCATGTTCATTATTTCTTCTCTCTTGTCCGAACCGATTATTGATTCAAGAATATCAATCCAGCTATTTTGCATATTTTTTCTTCTGTTTGACATAGTTCCTGAAATTCCGCATAGTGAATTCAACCTGGTGATAATTCCTAGAAGGTCTTCTCTGGATAAAAACAAAGATTCCTTGAAGATGGGATATTTTAGGTTTTTCACAGTTTTTACTGTATACCCTTTCATGGAAAACTGATAATTCTTATGCTTCATCAATTCAATCTCCTCGTTGCTAAGCCCCTGTAATTTGGAAAGAAAATTAATTACTGCAGGGTGATATTCATCAGTTTCGCCTGAATTGGAATCAGGCGTTCCTGCTCCCCTTATCACTTCATAGGCTTTAGCAAGCATCTGACTGATACGTGTGTCAAATTCACTAATTTTGGCAACGATTTCATTCTCAAGTATTTCATATGACAATGATTGCCCGATCCCTGGGAACAGATAACTTCCTACAATTTCCTGAGGGTTCAATGAAAACCGGTTCGGCCCGGTTGATGACAAGTATGGAGCTTCAAGGTTTGAGTTCTCGTTGATCCATTTTATTTTGTCAACCTCATGTATCTTGCGGATTTCACGTGCACTTCCTATGATCAATTCCCTCGATTGATCAACAAATTCCTGGTAGGTGGGATCGAACCCGTTATTTACCTGATAGGATATTAAACTTGTTTCGTTCTGGGCCATAAGGTCAATGATTTCTTTCATGGGAACCTGAGTCTCATCATTCCTTTTATGATTTCCGCAATCGCCGATTAGCACAATAAAGTTGCTTTCCCCTCGCCTGATCCCAACCTGAGTCAAGGCAGTCTTAAGCCCATAAAACACTGCTTCTGGCAGATCATTATCCTTATTGTAATCAGTTCTTGCAACATTGAAAAAATCAATTATCTCCTTATAATTTTCAGTTAACTGCCTAGACTCAACTTTATGTTCTCCTTCAAGAAAATCCCGATAGATAACTGCTCCAAAGGAAATCCGGTTCTGGCTATTTTCTGATTGAAGATGATTCACACTGGTTTCTATTCCCCTGGCTATCGATCTGTAAAACTTACCCATACTTTCGGTTCCATCAACAACAAAAATGACATTTATTTTCCTTGACTTCTTTTCCAGCGTTTCGATAGTTTTTTTTATTTCAGCCATTCTTTCGGCACTCATTGTATTTGTTGATGTGTGTATCTTTCCCATAACACCAGTTCTGAGAATACTTGATGACTTGGTCTCAATTATAGGGAATCTCCTCCATTGGCCTATATTCCTTTTAGCGCCGGGATCATTCTCCCAGATAATAAACTGAGGATCAACTTTAAGACCAGACTGATAGTTCATAGCAGCTTTTTCATCAATAAAGATCGCAGGTTTTACATCTTTATCAATTCTTTCCTGAGCAGCTGCCTGCTCCCAGTTGGGTTCCAGGGTGATCCTGTGATCCCAGAAAGTTACACTCTCAACCGGTACCCAACCTCTCATATTTGACACTACATCAACCTCATTACCCTGTATTTGCATATTTTCTCCCAGCAGTACAGCATCATCTGTCTGTTTGTAAACAAATAATATCTCAAATAATCGTGATTTTTTGCTTGAACTTATTTTAAATTCAGGGTCTTTCTTATATGTAACTACCTGGTCATCAGCCTGAGTGTTTGTGGTTCCTTCAAAAGTGCTTAATATCATAGCTTTTTTGTCAATAAGGCTTGAAACATTTCTGAGACAATGTTCCCAGAGCAGTATCTTTTCTTTGCTGATCCAGCCAAAATCAACTGCAGTAGGACTTATCTGGGGCCACCGTGTTGATTGATTCTCTTTATATATATGGATAAAAGATCCATTACTCTCTGCAACAAAGAACTTTTCCATAAAAACTAAGGTATCCTTTACAGTGGTTCCCGCGGGAGACGTAAAGGTAAGGTTCTTATCTCTGTCTGAATATACTTCCCAGTATCTGTTCCAAAGAGTACAAGGAGCACTGATATCGATCCCATTAACAGGAAAAGCAAAAATATCTGGTTTGCCGGAAGCTTTAATGGAACTAAGTGTTTGGGAATAAACATTCAAATAATTTATAAAAAATAATATAATTATCGCTTTAAATGAATTATACCTCATATAAATAAAATCTAGTAAGATGTAAATAAATACTTATATCCAGTGTTGTTAATGTTTTCCAAATGAGTCTTGCGATCCATAAAAGGCACAGAATCATTCTTGTTGAATAATAATTCAATTATAATTTTTTTTGTATCAATATGTTTTTTGGTAAGGTCTTTCATCAGTAGAAACCTGTCTATTAGTTCATCTTCGTCAAGTTTAAACAGGTCTGATGAAACAAAGTAATGAAAATATAAAAAGTTGTAATTCAGATTCACTTTCCCATCCTTTGAATAATTAACTACATCATTCTTATCCCATATATTTAAGATGCTGTCTTTATCAAACATTAAGATTGGAGGATCGATGTTCAGGGTCTGCAACAGTGATACTATCTTGTCAATCTGTCTTTTCTGACTTGTACTGGAACTTATGATCTCGGGTTTATAACCATTACTTAAATAGAGCAGAAAATCATCATTTTTTTTAAGAATTTCATCTAATAAGCTCAAAAGCTTATCTGTAAGATTTTTTCTGTCAACAGAACGACTTATATCGAGATAAATCAAATGGTAACATTTATCATTTTCCGCAGTGGAAGACTTTGATAATGCAATATTTATATTCAGTATACAGACCAGAGAGCAGATAAATAATTTGTCAGTCATAGAGATTAGTTTTCGTTTAATAATAGGACAACAACCAAGTCTCCTCCTGTAACTGACCCCCTGGATGATGACCTGGTCTTTGAGTTCCAGTGTAATACCTCATAGTGAATTTCACCCTCATTTGTTTTGATTGACGAGGAAGTCAGGAAATCACAATCTGTATTGAACCATCCACTTTCATCGATATTTCCTGGATGCTTTTTATTGTTAAGCTGATAGGTTACTTTTTGAAATAAAGCATTGAGCTGTTCAATTGATGGGAGTTTTCCAGGACTGTTCATATTATTTAGCTTTAGCCGAAAATAGGTAGTAGGATTATCATCAAAATACCTCCACCAATACTTTGAAACAGGATCGGTCAATATGTTGTTTTTGAAAACAATTAATTCATCCCCCTTGAATTTGATTTTTGATGTTTCGGACTTGTTGACAGAGGAACAGCTTATAAGTATTGATGATAATACCAGTGTTGCTATAATTTTAAAATTATTCTTCATAAGTCTTAATTTGATTTACAGACACCTCATTTGTTTATCCCTACTCTGGTTTCCTTAACCTTTAATTTATTGATACGCTTCAAGTGGTCATATCCTACATCCAGAACCTCTATCCTTTTTGTTCCGGGCTGTCCCTCATATCTGCGCTGAAGGAACTGGTATAGCTGGTAAGGAGTGTTTGGCGGAATATCTACCAATTCACATTCCACATTCATTGTCTGATTTATAAAGTACCCCTGAATAGAGTCCCTTAATAATGTATTATCAGGATCTGCGAACAATCTGTTCAATTTACTTTCAATCATAGACCTTGTTTGTGACTGGATCTTAATATGTTCTTCTGGTAAAGGAAGGCCCTGGGATATCGTAATCGGATCAAAATAGTTTTCGATGTGCGATGCATCATCAATTATGTAGACATTGTAGCTACCGGGGCTCAGATTAATAAAAATACTGTCATCAGAAAGTGTGGGACCACCGTCTATTGAGAATTTTATTGGCTTTTTACCGCCAACTGCATGAATAAAGATCTTACCATCATTTTTCCCTTTAACAGTTTCATTTACAGGTTCAACTCCTTTAATATGTGGCGGTTGGATAATTGCAGGATCAGTCATAATGTTAAAATCCTCTTCAGAAAAAGTGATGGGAACATCCCACACAGCTTTCCTGTTTTTATTGTCCTTGACAACTATTATATATGTGCCTGGTTGCTGGACATAAAAATTTCTATTATTCTGGTAAGTTTTACCTGAATTAAATGAATACTCCAAGTTCCTCTTAAGGGAGGCAGTATTTACAGTTACATAAATACTGTGTTCCTTCTTATCAATATTCACACTACTTATTTTCAGGTCACCACTATTTAATATAAATATTGTCAGAACTAAAACTATTAATATTAATTCAGCTAAAATTAATTTCTTCAATAAAGACGTAGATATTAAATACTCAGTTGATTTTTCAAAAATATCCTCAGAGCCACAAAATGGGCATAATAGAATTTTATCGACCTTCTTAAAAGTGAAGCTATGATGACATGTTCTGCATTCAAAACTAGTGCTCATTGTTTCTTTCTTAGATTAATTGAATTGAAATTATACTTTAAACCAAATTCAATAGCTATGTATTGTAATTTATTTCTTGTATAGGTAAAGAGAATATTATTAATCTTATCGTCAGTTGTGAGTATATTATTTGCCTCCTTATTGTTCATTAGATCTTTATTGTACATGAATAATGTCGGACTCGCATAGATACTTAATGAATGACCGATTTCCCTGCCAATCCTAAGTCCAAATTGATAGGTGAAAAATTTTGATTCTGGAACAAAGTTATAATAGTCTTCTGTTAGTATAGTTTCAGGTTGCGGAGATGGATCGCTGATCAAGTAACCTGATTTTATTGAACAAGAACTTTTTTTCAGATTAGAAAGACGAATACCAAAATCAGCGCCAATGTCAAAGTTTTTAAATCGCTTGAAATTAACTGATATGAGAATCGGAAATTCAGTAAAGTTCAGTGTAATTTTTTGTTGCTGATCATATAGATTAATAGATCTGGAATAAGAGCCATGTTCATCAGATTCAGGAGTGTTGATATGGCAACTATCAAATGAAAAAGATGCTCTGATATAATTCTTTTCGATACCTGCATTTAGTGAAAAATCTGCAGTTGGCGTTCTAAATACAGTAACGCCAAAGCGAACTCCGAATCTGGAGCTAAAACTGCCTGTTTCCTTCATATTGGAAATCTTCAGATTACTGTTTTGCCCTTCGCTCAATATAGTTTTCAGACCCGGGATATTGAAAGATATGATGGGAGTTAAGGTGAAGTTGAGTGTATTCATAAAATAAATAAACTCATTTGGATCGTAGTAATCATACTTCAATCTTTGGTGATTTTTATTGTTATTACCTTCAATAAATTTGTCTATATCTAGATGTGAATAAACAATTTTCTTATAAGGCTCTCTAGATATAGATAACGTGTGAGTTTTAGCAGGATCAATATTTTCAATACTGGCAATTCCTTGATTGTTCGTCCTGCTAAGTTTTGAATCAATCTGTATTTCCGCATCTTTAACAGGTTTTAAAGTAAGGAACTTGAAGACCCTGAATTTCAAAAAACGACCCCGAGTATCTCCGGAAATGCCTAGAATTTTAATATGAGAGATATTATTCCCGTATATATTGAAGAAAATTGTAAATTTTAGAGGAATAGCATCACTGTAATTGACATTAGTCTTTGTGTAACCATAAATCTCTTTGGATAATTCAACATTGACTCTGTAGCCATCAGAGCTTATTTTCAAGGGTGTGTCAAATAAAATATTGTGCAACTTGACTCCGATCCCCTTTGAATAAAATTTCCTGAAAATTCCAATATATTCTGTCAGACCGTCGGTGTCGCTTACTTTATTTGATGGTAAAATGTCAATATAAAGAGAAGCATTATTATCAAAAAGGTTTTTGAACAGGCTAATATAGTTTTCATCTATGCCTGTATTATTTGAGGTAAACCTTGAATATTTCTCATAATCCTTCATTAATTCTAGCAAGGCTTTGTTTACAATCAGCCGTTGAGTACTGCCTAATGACTGGCAATAAGATTGATTTGTCGATATTATGAGTAAGGCTAAAGCTATTGCTATTGAAAATTTGTTCATTGTTACTTAAGGTTATATATAAAATCGATTTTTATGTTTTCTGGAGGCAATATTTATTATAATATCTCACACTTCCATTATGATTTTATAAATTATCAACTGTACGACAGAAAGTTATGGCCTGATAACCTGAATAAAAAGCATAGCCAGAATTACAAACAATGTTATAAATACAGCAACTAATAAACGTCTGTTATTTTTAATAGAATTATAGGATTGATTTTCGATCTTTTTTCTTCGCCAGAGATTTTCTGAAGAGATACTTCTTGTTTCAACAAGCCTTGTAACCTGTTCTTCTGTATTTATTATATTTGAATTCCTTAGGGAACCTGAAAAAATTTTATTTCTCAGGTCATCTGCCAATATTGATCCATCTGAAATACGTAAAGAGCGATCTTTGACCAAACAACCTGCCACTGTATTACTTAACCACTTGGGCACAAGCGGATTTATTGACTTTATTTCAGGCGGATTTTGGTGTAAAATCTGATGCAGCGTGGCGAGATGGTTATCGCTCTTAAAAGGTAGTCTTCCGGTCAGACATTCAAACATAATTACTCCCAGACTGTATAGATCACTTCTGCCATCTACTTTCAGTTTTCCTTCTGCTTGTTCAGGACTCATATATTCCGGAGTTCCTAATAGTGACCCATACTGGCTCAGTGATTCTATTCCCTTGGAGTAGACTATTCCAAAATCCATCAGAACAGGACGCCCTTCCCTTGTGATAAATATGTTGGAGCTCTTTACATCACGGTGCACGAACCCTTTCTGGTGGATGTATGCGAGGGCTTGAGCTATAGGTGTGATATATCTTATTGTTTCTGATTCATCCAGAGTTCCACTTGATTTAACCCTTTCCCTAAGTGTTACACCTTCAAGATACTCCATTGACATATAATGGACTGAACCTGCAGATCCAAAATCATAGACTGTTACAATACTGGGATGATTAAGTTGACCACACACCTGCGCCTCACGAAGAAACCTGTCGATAAATTCCTTGTCATGTACAAGATTGGAATGAATTACTTTAAGAGCCACTGGCCGGTTAAGACTATTCTGAATAGCTTTATACACAGTTGCCATTCCCCCTCTGCCAATAACCGATAGTATTTCATATTTGTCTCCTAATGCTTGCCGAATGCCGGTATCTGAATCCATAAATTTATTTATTATATCAAAACAATTTTAATTCATAATTAAAATGTCTTTATCATTCTGTTTGAAATGTTTCTCTTCCATATTGCAGAATGAATAAACCCATATATTGAGACTAATGAAATACCGCCCGCAATATATGTGTAAGTGTCATATTGAGATGTCTTATCATAGTAGAACTTTGCAGTTTCCTCTGTTTCTGCATCTTTATATGATGAATAATATCGATTTGCTTCATGTCTGAGGTAGATTGATCCAGCTGCACTAATTACAAATACAGGAATTGATATTGCTTGAAGAATTCTTGCCGTTTGTCTTTTTTTAATTAACTCCTTGTCATACGGGAGAGTAAAATCGATTTTAGGGTAGGCTGTCATTGAAATTTGGCCGCTGATTATATCTGATCCTGAGGGAGAATATGTATATGAACCATTACTGACAATAAGTTTTCTCATATCCAGTTTTTTCTGAATTTTAGCAATTGTTTTGGATGTAAGTTTCTGGTCAGTTTTTATCTTATCCTTTGCTCCATTATTTAAAAGATCCCTTGCAATTTCAAGATGATTCATTTCAGAGGCAATATGTAAGGGTGTATACCCCGAATTACCCAATATATTGACATCTGTCCCTTTGTTTAGCAGGGCCTTTACAACATCTTTATTATTCATTAATACAGCTAAGTGCAACGGGGATAAATCCAGGTTATTTTTCAAGTTCAGGTTTGCTCCCTGATTTATAAGATACTTTGCATAGCTGATTTTACCTGAAAGAATTGCATAGTGCAAGGGGCTATTGCCAAAATTATCACTTTCATTTATAGAAAATCCATTATTCTTAAGAACTAATATCAAACTTTCGGATACGGCACTTTCATCCAATGCATGAAATATATTACCACCATATGGTCCCTTAAAGTTTTTACCGGCTCCTTTTTCAATAGATTCCTGCAGAGAAACAGTATTTTTATTTTTAATTGATTCCTTCAGGAGAAGATCATAATCTACTGAAACTTTTTTATCAGAAATAACAGGTATTTCAAGAGAGTCCTTAGTTGGTTCATTTATCTGAAGCTCAGGTTTTGGATTTACTTCAATTTTTTTTGTGATGAGATTATTTTCTGCCTGTACGGTATCTTCTGTTTTAATTTCTTTGTTTAATCTGTCATCTGCAGATAGTGTTTTAATCGTTTTATTTTCATCAACTGGTGCTGATGTTACAGCTACCGAACTTACAGTCGCATTGGAAGCCCGGTATTGAGCTTTATCAGATGTCCTAACGGGATTTTCATTGTAAACATCAAATACCTTCTCAAACTTTTTTATTTCGCTGCTGGAATGTGTCTTGTATTCAACCACAAACTTATATTTACCCTCTTTCCCGAGTTTTGAAATAATGATTTCATTTATGTCTTTATTATTCCATGCCGACCAAGTTAATAATGACCTGGGAACAGCAGTTTCGCCTCCTTTTGGAACTTCGAGAATTAACCTGTATTGGAAGACAATGGATTGATTCACATAAAAACTCAGATCTACCCGATCCTTTATTTTAATCCTGGCCGGAACAATACCTGTGAAGCTGAATGGAGATTGTTCCTGCTCAAAAAGTTCAGGATTCAATGATGTATGCCAGTCAGCATACGCACTAACTCCATTAAACAGGATCCTCAATGATAATAAAGTTAAAATTATTATCTGTTTCATAATATGATTTGTATTTAAATGAGAATGACGTATTTTACTGTATTATAAAACATTATATATTTATGAACACTTTATTTATATGTTTGAAATTTTTATTACGCAGGTTACATACTTTTACAAATATTCTCACCGGGGGTCTTATCATTATCTGAAGTGCTAATTACAGGATTAATATTTTTGATACACCAAAGGATCTAAGACCTGAATTCAATAAATAAACTATCCTGAAAACTTTTATGACAACTTATTCCAAATACTTTTTTTGAATCTAACACTCGCTCCATATATTTTTAGTTGTTACAGAAACCTCCCAGATTGTTTCAAGATTCCAGAGATTTAATAAATCTGGGGTTTAATATCATAAAGTTTAACTAAACCTTAACCGTTTTAATATGAAAACATCCAGACTTATGTCACTGACCTGTTAAAAATTCAATCACTAGTGCTTTCCTTGGTTGTTAAGATTCTTACTGTTTGTAGATCATCATCAGTTTGGTTTATTAAAGGTGTATCAATTTCACCCTTCTTAATTGACCCATACTTACCCAGAACAACACTAACATTATCTTCAGATCCATTATACAAAGCCCAATCAACCAAGTTCCTGGCAATTTTTTTAAGAGCTTTTTTATGATCAAAGAAATCAAAGAAAAGGCCGGAATAATCTTTTACTTTGTCTATAATAAGACCATCTGAACATAATAAGAATAAATCCCCCTCTTTTAAATTTTCAGAATCTCCATTTTCAGGATAAATATCAGGTTTGTCAAGACCTCCATCTATTACTTTGGTGACAATGTTTTTATACTGTGAAATAATTGTTTCCGGAATTTCTTTTTTGAAATTCTTTATGTAATCCTGAATATATGAATGATCTTCAGTAATTAATTTCATTTGCCAGTTCGAAAGAAGGTATATTCTGCTATCCCCTATGTTAGCCCAGGCATATCTCCTGTCCTGTATTAAAACAGCTGTCAGCGTGGTTCCCATTCCTCTAAATTTGGAGTTTATCCTGATATAATCTGCAACTCTGGTCTGCCCAATGAGAAATGCTTTGGAAAGGATATCTTTCAGCTTTTCATTATTCCCGGATTTTTTTATATCATTTCGTAAGTACTCCTCTATTGCGGATAAAACAATCTTGCTTGCAATATTACCTCCTGACATACCACCCATTCCATCCGCCACTGCAAGAAAATAGACACCTTTATCTAATTTGACTGCAAGACAGTTATCCTCGTTCTGATCCCTTCGACCTTTTACAGAGAGTTTTTCGGTTCTGAATTCTAATGGCTTTGAGAAAAGTTTTTTAAAAATCACCTCTATATCTATTAAATAATAACAATTTGGTTTGGCTAAAGACCAACATTATTTAATGTTGTATTTCATCTCGACCTCACCAAATGTAATTACTGAACCTGAATTAAGTTCGGATGATGTATTAGGTGGTATTTCCTTTCCGTCAAGCTTCGTATAATTTGTCTGACTTAGATTTTTTATATACATCTTCCCATCCTTAAGTATAATCTCTGCCTGGCGACGCGATATGGTCTTTTCTTTAAGCTGGATATGCGCAAAATCTCTTTGACCTGTAACTTCTTCCCTTCCTATTGTCACAATGCTTCCATCTTCCGTGGGATAACCTCCTATTTTTATAATCCTTCCCTTATCATCGCCGGTAATAACTTCAAATTCTCCTGGAATAAATTTCATAGTCCGGGGTGCAGTGGAAGGAATTACCATAGTCTTTAAATTATCCTTAAGTATTGGAGGCTCATTCTTTTCAAAATTTATATCCTGGATATTGTCTATAGGTTTGATTGCATCTGGTTCAGTATTCCTTTTGCGACCAAATAAAAGCAATATCAATGAGAATAATAGAACTGCTGATGCAATTATTACTACCAATAACCAGTTTTTCTCCCACCATGTCGGTATATGCAGAGGGGGTTTAATTATATCAACATCTGCCCTGGATTTTGATCTTTCACTGATAAAAGGAAGTTCTGTAACAGGATCGATATATAATATGCCATCTACATTGTATTTAACATTTGTCTCCGGTTTGCCTTCCGCTGTGTGTACCTTAATTATAGCTCCAAAGTCATCCTTTAGATAATAATATGAGGTCGTCTTTTCAGTCCCTTCAACGTACTGAATGACAAGACCTGTAACTTGTATATCCTCCTTCAAAAATTTTGATGGATCACTTAAGATATCATTTACCTGTGACACCTTCTCCTGACCAAAGATTACAGAGAAGGAAAAAACACAGATAATACCGATGAATACAAAGATCTTTTTGTTCATTATTAGTCCTCCGGTTTTCAGTTTATTAAGATTTCTGGGTTAGGTAATATATGGAAAAAACTTGCACTTTATTATAGGGCCAAATAAACAATACAAATCATTTCTTATTAAAAGTATTGATCTAAAATGAAATTACCAAGAAAAACTTTGATAATTTTATTTAAAGCAATAAAATAATTATCCTCATGTGCTGATAATAATAGTGATGTTTTACTTTTAAAATAGTATGCAGATCGTTCACCAATCTGAATGGTGAATTAGTCAAAAAATAAATTGATGATGAAAAATTATATATTATTTTGTACTACTTTAATATTCTAAATAACTACATAAATTCAGGTTTGACAAAATCAATAACAACATTCTATGGAACCTGAAACAATTATAAAACAGGCTCTGAAAGGCAAGTATAAAATTCTGGAAGTAATTGGGGAAGGAGGTATGGCCACAGTTTACAGAGCTATACAAACCAATCTTAACAGACAGGTAGCTCTAAAGGTGATCCATCAGAATATGGTGCATGATGAGGAGTTCATTAATCGTTTTAAACGGGAGGCACAGGTATGTTCATCAATTAGCCATACAAATATAGTCACGGTTTATGATGTAGGATCTGTTGGAACTGTCCATTTCATGTCAATGGAATATCTGGAAGGCATGACTCTTCGGGAAATTATAAAAGCTAAAGGACCTTTAACAGTAGATGATACTGCAAGGTTTCTAAGTCCTATTGCGTATGTACTGGGGATTATGCATAGTAAAGGGATAGTACACAGGGACATTAAAAGCTCCAATATATTTATTACTAATAACGGAAGAGCTGTCCTGATGGATTTTGGTGTAGTACTCACGGAAGGTCATGAACCATTAAGCATTAAGGGATCTATTCTTGGAACTCCTGAATATATGAGTCCTGAACAAGCAGAGGGAAAACTGAAAGTAGATGGACGAAGTGATATTTATAGTTTGGGCGTGGTTATTTTTGAGTGCCTGACAGGCTCTCTTCCTTTTCACAGTGAAAATTACATTACAATCTTATACAATATACTTAATGAACCGCCACCAGCAATAACTTTAATAAATCCCAAGGTGCCTAAGTGGTTAAGCAGCATTGTTCTATCATGTCTTCAGAAAGATCGTAGCTTAAGGATTCAGGATGGATTTATTCTGGCAAAATCCTTGCGTGAAAAAGAAAAATTTAAAGCAATTGCTTCCAAAAGTGACAAAGAAAATTTTATACGTAAAATATATCCCAAACATTTAGTCAATCCGCATCTTCTAAAAATATTTAAGCAGGATCCTAGTTCAAGTTACACAAAAGAAACATTTCTAAAATTGTTGATTATATCTACCTCTATTGTTATTGTATTCCTAATATGGTTAAGGTTTGGTTCTGAACATAACAGAGCCGGGAATAAACATGAGTTTAATGCTCAAACCGAATCTGATTCAGTTATTAAACAGGATAAGAAGTCATCCGATACAACACTGGTATCAGTTACTGTACTGCAAAACAACATCGCCGATTCTGGGAAAAAAGGTATAAAAAAAGGAACCAATATCAATTCCAGTACTGAATCAGATACAGATATAAATACAACAATTCAAAAATATATCGAATCTGGAGACAGAATAAAGAAAGAAGGATTATTTAAGGAGGCGATAACCAAATATAAACTGGCTCTTAATTTGGATTCAAAAAACAGATCTCTTAAGCAAAAGATAAATGAAACCATTAATTCCTGGAGAGAATCCGTGATTAGTCTGGGTGAGGCTTATGTGCATGAAAGCAAATATGACTCAGCAATTTACATCTTTGCAACTTTTAAAAACTTTGACAAAAATGATAAAATCATCAATAACATAATAAAAAAAACAATATCAGAAAAGACAGAATTTGAAAAAAGTCAAACATTAAATAACAATGTGGCAAATATTAAAGAAAGGCTTCATCAGCTTGGAATTAACCTGATAAAGGTTGAGAGCAGAACAATAGGGAATTATTATATTTCCGAAAATGAAGTAACTCAAAAGCTTTGGGTAAGCATAATGGGCACTAATCCGAGCAATATAAAAGGTGATATGCTGCCAGTTGAAAATGTCAGTTACACTGATATTGAATTATTTCTAAACCGGCTGAATCAAAAAGTTGGAATGTATCTTCGGCTGCCTACTGAGAAAGAATGGGAATATGCTGCCTCTGGCGGCAATTTGAGCCATGGATTTAAATACTCTGGAAGCAACCAGTTATCAAAGGTCGCATGGTATATTAATAACTCAGATAATTCAACACATAATGTCAAGGGACTTGAAAGTAACGAACTTGGGCTTTATGATATGTGCGGGAATGTTTGGGAGTGGTGTAGTACTACGGACTTTGGCAAAAGGGTAATCAAAGGAGGAAGCTGGCTAAGTACTAATATAAACTGTGCGATAGATTACAGAAAAAGCATGTCATCTGATAATAAAGATCACACAACCGGATTTAGATTATGCAGAAGCGAATGATATTTTTATTTAGTTTATAACTAATTTACGCTCTATTAACCCAGTAACATAATCATGTGACCAAAATTTACAAAGTTTATTCCGGAATCAATTATAAGATATTAAATATTTCTATTAAATTTAGCTCTGGCTACAGTTATTATTTTCAATGACTTAAATTGATGCTTAAACCTGGTTTGAAATAATTTTTTTAAGGAAATATATTGGTAATAATAACTTGCTGGCATATAATAATATATAACTCATTTAGTGAATATTATCGCTTTCTGCTATATGTTTTACCTACAGAATATAACGCTCCAATTACAATTCAATTTTCATAAATTCCTCTGAAAAATCTTATATAAATAGTAATAACCGTATTGTACGTAAATTGTCTGTTAAATATTAAATAAATATCAAAATGTTTAAGATCCTTATCGAACCTTTAAGCACTCATCAGCAGGATCAAGCTAAGAAAAACTGTAAGTGGTTCATTATGTATGTCACCCTATTGATTATTTTTATTACTGATGGATTTTCACAAAGCACTGGCTTTATACTTATTAAGAGTAATCCGTCTGGAGCAGAAGTCATCATAAATGGCAAGAGTACTTTTAAAAAAACAACATTTCAGATGCCTATGGAGGAGGGTACATATAATATTGAACTTAAACTTGATATGTACCACCAGTATAAAGAAAATATAACAGTAAGAAAAGGACAAACAGTAGCAATGGACATTGTTCTCAAACCTGAATTCGGAACCATTACTATTAATTCGGAACCTGAAGATGCTGATATAGTATTAGATGCAGTAAAGACAAATAAGAAAACGCCCGCAACAATTACAAACGTTGTCTCTGGTAAGCATATTATAACCCTGTTAAAGGATATGTATGCTACCAGTTCCCAGGAACTTATAGTAAATGATGAGCAAATAACTGAAAAATTTATAGAGCTTCAACCTGACTATGGGACTTTAAGCATTATTTCCAAACCTGATGCCGAAATTTTAATTGACGGCAATACTAAAGGAACAGGGAATAAAGTGTTCCTGCTTTCACCTGGCCTTCATAAAATTGTTCTTTCCGCAGATAAATATTTTCCGTTTACAAAAGAAATTACTATTAAAAAAGGTGAGGAAGAAATACTTGATGTACAGCTGAACCTGATTTTCGGTTCTCTGTCAGTAATGGTAGATCCACCGGAAACGGAGATTTATATTAATGGCAAATATTATGGTAAAAGCCCTAAAATAATAGACAGTCTTGCAATAGGAAATTATAACCTGAGTCTTAAAAAAGATGGTTACGCAATTTCAACACAACCATTATTAATACAGGAAGGAAACACCACAACGATAACTGCCAGCTTACAGAGGGGTAAACTTATAAAAATAAGCTCCTCACCGGATGGAGCAGAAATAATTTATAATGATAAACCGGCAGGAATTACACCTGCTGAATTTATTGTTAAGGACGGAACTAATAATATCGTTCTTAGGAAAAAGTACTATCTTGAGAAGTTAGTGACAATATATCCAGAAAAAGACTACCAAACTTTTAATTTCAATCTAGATGCCGACAGTAAATTTGAAAATTTAGGCATTAGTATTGAAACGAGTCCCAATAGGGCCAACATTAAATTCAACAAAGTTGAATATCCTGAACCGTTGCCATCTTTTGCAGCTGAAAATCAGGGAACCTATTCCGGTGTAAGCCCATTGAATATTAATGTCCCGATAGGAAAATATAATATAAATATCGGAAAGGAACATTTTAAAACAATCGAAAAAGATGTATTTATCGACAAGGAACAGAATCTTAAGTTTAATCTTGAGCCATTAAAATACAGGACGAAGGGTAACGCTATATTATTGTCAATTTTATGGCCCGGAGCCGGTCAGTCATATCTTAATAGAGGAGGTGCTACTTTTTTGATGGGTTTTGCCGGGTATGGTTTGCTTGCCGGTGCAATTGTCGAGTCCATGAATTTCACTGAAAACAATGATCATTATTTGAATGAACCGTCTAAGGATTTAGCAAATAAATGCAAAACGGAACTAAACATGTATTATTCGTTATTAGTGTCGGCCGGGGTTGTATGGACAACCAATCTTATTTGGACCATTTTTACTCCTTCAGAAGAAAAAAAATACCAGAAGTTAACTTTGAATCTTAATTATAATAAACTTGTTGGAATAACAGAGATGGGTATAAAGATGAATTTCTAAATCACAGGCAAAATAATTTGTGTAATAATGAATTGTTTTTTTTATTGAACGGAAATAGAAAGTGAGCTTTTAGAAGATAATCCTTCCTTTTTTGCGAGAAGAATATTCCCTCTGGCTGATTGTATTATTATGTTTTTTAAATAATCAATATATGTGATTTTAAATTTTGAAAATATGAAATTTAGACGTTTTTACATATTGCTAATTGTTTTTGGAGCAATATTCTCCTGCATAAAATTTAAGGAATTAGCTACTCTGACGACTACTGCAACTACCTCAATTGGTTTAACAACAGCAATTTCAGGTGGCAATATAACCGCAGAGGGTGGTGGAGCTATAACTGCAAGAGGTACTTGTTGGGCAACAACGACAGAACCAACAATAAGCAATTCCAAGACCACAGATGGAACAGGCACAGGAAGTTTTACAAGTAATATAACTGGTCTTACTCCGGGTACCAAATATTACATCAGGGCTTACACAACCAATAACGCTGGTACTGCATATGGGAATGAGGTTTCATTTACTACATTAATATTGGGTCCTCCGACAAATGTATTAGCGACAGCAGGAAATGCTCAAGCTACAGTAATATTTACAGCTCCAGCAAGTAATGGAGGCTCAGCAATAACAGGATATACGGTGACTTCAAATCCTGGTGGTATTACCGGAACAGGTTCCTCAAGTCCAATTACAGTAACAGGTCTTACCAATGGAACTTCTTATACTTTCACAGTAGTTGCCGTTAATATCAATGGCAACAGTTCTCCCAGTTCACCTTCAAATTCAGTAACCCCTTCAGCACCCTCAACAGTTCCGAGTGCTCCAACAATAGGTACAGCAACAGCAGGAAATGCTCAAGCCATTGTGACATTTACTGCACCAGCCAGTAATGGAGGATCAGCAATAACAGGATATACGGCTACTTCAAATCCTGGTGGTTTTACCGGGACGGGTTCCTCAAGTCCAATTACAGTAACAGGTCTTACCAATGGAACTTCTTATACCTTCACTGTAATTGCCACAAATGCCAATGGTAACAGTTTACCAAGTTCTGCTTCAAATTCAGTGACGCCTTCTGCAGTTCCAGGAGCACCAACAATAGGGACAGCCACATCAGGAAATACTCAGGCTACTATAACATTTACAGCACCAGGTAGCAATGGTGGCTCAGCGATATTAAGCTACACTGTAACTTCCATTCCTGGTGGTATTACTGGCACTGGTACTGCAAGCCCTATTACAATAACAGGACTTACCAATGGAACTACCTATACCTTCACAGTAGTTGCCACAAATGCCAATGGCAACAGTTTACCAAGTTCTGCTTCAAATTCTGTAACGCCTTCAGTGCCTTCAACAGTTCCGGGTGCACCAACAATAGGGACAGCTACGAAAGGAAATGCTCAAGCCACTGTAACATTTACAGCGCCAGGCAGTAATGGTGGCTCGGCTATCACTGGATACACTGTAACTTCTAGTCCTGGTGGTATTACAGCCACTGGTTCTGCAAGCCCTATTACAATAACAGGGCTTACCAATGGTACTGCCTATACCTTCACTGTAACTGCCACAAATGCCAATGGTATCGGTCCGGTAAGCCCTGCTTCAAATTCAGTGACGCCTTCTGCAGTTCCAGGAGCACCGACAATAGGGACAGCAACAAAAGGAAATGCTCAGGCTATTGTAACATTTACAGCGCCAGGCAGTAATGGTGGCTCAGCTATCATAGGATACACTGTAACTTCTAGTCCTGGTGGTATTACAGCAGCCGGTTCTACAAGCCCTATTATAGTAACAGGGCTTACCAATGGAACTGCCTATACCTTCACAGTAATTGCCACAAATGTCAATGGTACCGGTTCGGCGAGTTCTGCTTCAAATTCTGTAACGCCTTCAACAGTTCCGGGTGCACCGACAATAGGTACAGCAACAGCAGGAAATGCTCAGGCTACGATAACATTTAATGCTCCAGGCAGTAATGGTGGCTCTGCTATAACAGGATACACGGTGACTTCAAGTCCTGGTGGAATTACAGGAACCGGAACTGGAAGTCCAATAACAGTAACTGGTCTTACAATTGGAACATCATATACTTTTACAGTAATTGCAACTAATGCCAATGGCAATAGTACTGCGAGTGCTGCTTCGAATTCAGTAGTATCTGCAATTTCAATTGGAGATACCTATCAGGGAGGAATAGTGGCTTACATTTTACAATCAGGTGATCCTGGTTACATATCTGGAGAGACACACGGTTTAATAGCAGCACCGACCGACCAAAGCACAGGCATACAATGGTATAATGGGAGTTATACTACAACCGGTGCAACAGGAACTGCACTAGGCACAGGAATGGCAAACACAAACACCATAGTTAGTAATCAGGGAGTAGGAAGCTATGCAGCAAAATTGTGTTATGATTTAATATTGGGTGGTTACAGCGACTGGTATTTACCAAGCAACGATGAGTTAAACAAGCTATATTTAAACAAAGCAGTGGTTGGCGGTTTTGGTAATAACTTGTATTGGAGTTCTACGGAGCAAGATAGCCACAACGCGTGGGGTCAGATCTTCGAAAATGGCGAGCAGTATAGCCAATATAGGAAGTATTACACCCAGTATGTGCGTGCCGTTCGAACTTTTTAATAATTTAGCGTTTAATGTCCTAAGCTTGAATAAGGGTGACGATTTGCATGAACCACTAAACTGGCGGATAGTATGTTTAATTATTCTTCAATAATTTAATTTACTGATATAGTGGATACTTCGTAAAATGATTTTGAAGACTTCAAAGTAAATAGACGATTTTCCTAAGGAACTTAAATATATGCTTACCAAGATGTGACTTAAAATACCTGACAATAGAAAAAAACCTTCAGAATGAATAACTCTATTAACGAAATGGAGGATCTATAAAGAAATAGTTTTATAAAAAGAATATATGATTAACTGTTCTGGTTTCAATATTAACATTATTATTATCAATAACTTCAGGTGCAGAGGTTGATTTAATCTATTATTATCACGTAACTTAAGCTATATTATACCAAATTACCGTCTGATTAGTTACAAACGTATTAGAATTGACTTCATAATTCTTATAAATGAGACACATAAATTTTTTCATTTTAATCTTATTATTAGCATTAATCTTCTCCTGTATTAAGTTCAAGGAATTAGCTACCCTTACAACCAATAATACGACTAATCTTACAATTAGCTCTGTCACCAGCGGCGGTAGCATAACCAATGGAGGAAGTGCTGATATTACATCCCGAGGAGTTTGCTGGAGTACTTCTCAAAATCCTGCAGTTTCTGGGTCCCATACGTCTGATGGGACAGGCACA
>Ga0224522_1000019_pt1 | contig 127140 bp, 91 predicted proteins | sample CFST25metaG_FD_182733 | JGI IMG/M metagenome (GOLD analysis project Ga0224522, IMG submission 182733) | Peat soil microbial communities from Stordalen Mire, Sweden - C.F.S.T25 | ecosystem: Environmental > Terrestrial > Soil > Wetlands > Peat | place: Sweden: Norrbotten County, Stordalen Mire...
AGTTTAGGACTTCGTTTTGTTATGCAAACTCGTCCGTAACCTTAAGCCTTTTATAGAGTTCCTATTCGTCAGACCGGGATTTTGCCTCCGGCTTCCTTCAGATTCCACCTCACGATGGACACCCTTGTCTTTGGCTAACGCTTCCTACTGTCAAGGCGCGTTCGGGACTTTCACCCTATAGTCATCGCCCATGCCGGGCGCACATAAAAAAGGCGCCTGTAACAGCGCCTTTTAAATCCCATAATGGAATATTTATCCTAAATAGCCTTTTAGTAATCTGCTTCTTGAGGTGTGCCTTAACCTTCTTATTGCTTTTTCCTTGATCTGACGCACCCTTTCACGGGTAAGACCAAATTTTTCACCTATCTCCTCGAGGGTCATCTCCTGGCATCCTATACCGAAGAAGAATCTTATAATGTCTCGCTCTCTTTCAGTGAGTGTTGCCAGCGCCCGGTAAATCTCTCTGGAAAGAGACTCATCCATCAGAAGCTTATCAGCAACAGGGGAATCCGAGTTTGTCAGAACATCAAGCAGGCTGTTATCCTCACCTTCAATAAATGGAGCATCAACAGATACATGGCGGCCCGATACTTTCAGCGTGTCAGTTACCTTTTCCTTCGGCAGTTCAAGAACATCAGCAAGCTCCTCGGGTGACGGAGTTCTTTCGTTCTCCTGTTCAAATTTGGAAAATGCTTTATTGATTTTATTTAGTGAACCAACCTGATTCAAAGGTAATCTAACAATACGTGATTGTTCAGCAAGAGCTTGAAGTATCGACTGACGTATCCACCATACAGCATACGAAATAAACTTGAAACCACGCGTTTCATCAAATTTTTCTGCAGCCTTGATAAGGCCCAAATTCCCTTCGTTGATAAGATCGGGGAGACTAAGTCCCTGGTTTTGATATTGCTTTGCAACAGAAACAACAAAACGTAAATTTGCTTTGGTGAGTTTCTCTAGAGCAGCTCTGTCGCCTTTCTTTATCCGTTGAGCCAATTCAACTTCTTCTTCTACCGATATCAACTCTTCCTTACCAATTTCCTGCAAATATTTGTCGAGTGATGCACTCTCTCTGTTTGTTATGGATTTGGTAATCTTTAGCTGTCTCATTATGCCTCCCGAAAAATTTCCGCAAAGATATTGCTTTATTATGTAATAACAAAAATAATTCACTAATGTTGTAAGAAGGGGATTTATTTTTATAAATCCCCTGAATCACAGTGAATTATGCATTTGATAATATTAATTGCGGTACTGATAATTAAATATTGTCCCATCCGGCTGTATTCCGCTGATAGATTTAAGTGTCTTTTCGCTATTTGTAAATTCCCTCACATCAGCAGGAGTTTTTACCTTTTTGCCATTCACACTAAGTATAATATATCCACGGGCCATGCCGATATCCTTAAATTTACCTTCGTTAATTTCCACAACTTTTACCCCATAATCAACATCCATTGAACTCATTTCTGAAGATCCCAATGCTTCAAGCCGTGCACCAAATACAATGTCTCCTTCCATCGCGGCTGTAACCACGCTCGTATTTCCTGCCTGGTTTTTCAGAATAATAGGGATGGTATTTTCTTTCCCGTTTCTGGAATATGTCACAGTTCCTTTATCACCAGGACGATGTTTGCCAACCTGCTCCTGTAATTCTGATACAGTGTTCACACTGTTTCCATCAAACTTAAGTATAACATCATTTTCTTTGAGTCCGGCTTCTTTCGCTGACCCATCATCAATAACTCTTGTAATAAGAACACCTTTTAGTTCATTAAGTTTAAATTTATCGGCATCCTCTGAGACAAGATCTTTAATGTTTACGCCGATAAAGGCTCTCTGAACCTGTCCATACTCTTTCAGATCATTTACAACTTTTTTTACAATAGTTACCGGTATTGCAAAAGAGTTTCCTGAGTAAGCACCGCTTGGGGAGATTATAGCTGAAGTAATGCCAACCAGTAACCCTTTTGTGTTTACAAGAGCCCCGCCGCTGTTTCCCATATTAAGAGCAGCATCAGTCTGAATAAATGATTCAATACTATATGCACCACCTTCATTTAATCCAAGACTTCTACCCTTGGCACTGACAATCCCGGCTGTGACCGTGGATGTAAGATTAAAAGGATTTCCAACTGCGAGAACCCATTCACCAAGCCTGAGTTGTTCTGAGTCACCATATTTAATATATGGTAAGTTGTCTGCTTTAATTTTAAGGAGCGCAATATCGCTACCCGGGTCGCGCCCTACCACCTTGGCTGTAAATGTTCGTTTATCATTTAATGTAACATCAACTGATTCAGCATTTTCAATAACATGGTTATTTGTAATTATATATCCATCATCTGAAATTATAACTCCTGATCCATAACCGCTTACTTCCCTCGGTTTGGAATTCCGATCCCCATAAAACCAGTCCATAATGGGATTATCAGGAGCTCCCATCATTTTTATATGAACGTGAACGACAGCATGTACTGTCATCTCAGCAGCATATGTGAAATCAATCTGCCCTTCCTGGGTCTGTAATGATGTCAGATAGGCTCTTGCATTTTGAAGTTCAACCTTGGAACTATCTTTTGATACAGCCATTACAGGCTTTACAATTATCTTTGTATAAGCAAACAAAGCAATCGATGCTCCTAAAAGAGCCATAAATAGTGCACCTAATAAATACTTACCTTTCATAGAATTTCATTTTTAATTAAACTATACTTTCGTTGCAGCTCGAGGTTCTTTTATTCTGCCTTCACAAAAGTTTAATATCTTTATAACCTAATTATTGTTTTTTTGTTTTACAAAGATCATGCATTTTTCGAGTGATCTTCAATATTTTACTAACTTTTAACAACACTTTAACACTGATGACAATAGTATTTAACAAATACCAGGGAACAGGTAACGATTTTATAATCATTGACAATAGGAATGGTATTATTGATACGGATAATTCTGTTCTTATAAATAAATTATGTGACAGGAGATTTGGTATAGGCGCTGATGGATTGATCCTTATTTCCGGTAGCAATCAATATGATTTTGAAATGAAGTACTTCAACTCCGACGGCTTTGAAAGCACCATGTGCGGAAATGGGGGCAGGTGCTCATCAGACTTCGCAATAAGGTCAGGAATTGCGCGTAAACAATTAACCTTTAAGGCTATTGACGGAGTACACAAGGCAATTTCTGAAGACGGTATAATTCGTCTTCAGATGAATGATGTAAAAGAACCCCGTATCATAAAAGATAACTATTTTGTAAATACCGGTTCACCGCATTATATTATCTTTCAGAAAGATATAGACAAGCTGGATGTCAATGCGGAAGGCAAAAAAATCAGATGGTCAGAAGATTTTGCACCTGGTGGAACAAACGTCAATTTTGTAGAGATAATTGGAAACGGAATCTATGTAAGAACTTTTGAAAGAGGTGTTGAAGAGGAAACTCTTTCCTGCGGAACAGGAGTAACAGCTTCTGCCATTGCTTCAGTTTTATCAGGACAATTTGACATTATTCCTGTCAAAGTGAAAACCAAGGGTGGAAATCTGGAAGTTTCATTCAAAATTGACGGAAATGTTATTGATGATATCTGGCTTTCAGGTCCGGCAACCTACATGTTTGAAGGCATGATTGAGGTGTGAAGTGTGAGGCGTGCGAAGATAAAAGACAAAAGGAATAGACTAAAATTACAGATTATTAATGCCCTGCGCCCTGAGCCATAATTATGCTTAAAGAAAAACTATACGGAAAGACGCTTAATGAACTGATTGCTGTTACAAAAAGGGTCGGATTGCCCGGGTTTGCAGCAAAACAGATATCAGACTGGCTATATAAGAAAGAGATCCAGTCGATTGATGAAATGACAAACCTTTCAAAAAAAACAAGAGAACTTCTCTCAGCTGAATATGAAATAGGTCTTTCCGCACCTGTTAATGAATCCAAAAGTTTGGACGGAACCAAAAAATACTTATATAAAGTTCTGAACGACAAATTTATAGAAACGGCCTATATCCCTGATGATGATCATGCTACAATTTGTGTATCATCACAGGCCGGGTGTAAAATGGGGTGTATCTTTTGTATGACAGGTAAACAGGGATTTCAGGGAAACCTCTCATCGAATGAGATACTTAACCAATTCAGAAGCTTGCCTGAATTCGCGAATCTGACGAACATGGTCTTTATGGGAATGGGTGAACCATTAGACAATATTCCCGAGGTACTTAAGAGCCTTGAAATTCTTACAGCTGAATGGGGATATGGCTGGAGCCCTACACGAATTACAGTCAGTACTGTAGGAATGGTAGCAGGCATTAAAGAATTTCTTGAGAAAAGCCGGTGTCATCTTGCAGTCAGCCTTCACTCCCCATTTGACGAGGAAAGAAGAAAACTTATGCCAATCCAGAGGACCAATACCGTCAAAGAGGTGTTGGATATTATTCGCAATTTTGATTTTAACAGCCAGAGAAGAGTCTCTTTTGAATATATCCTTTTTAAGGGAATAAATGATACCCCAGCTCATATAAAAGAGCTGGCTAGGATACTTAGCGGCATAAAATGCCGGATCAATATTATTCGTTTTCACCAGATTTCCGGTTCAGAATTCCAGAGTCCAAATCTTGGAACCACCATTAATTTCAAAGAAGCGCTTAATGCAAAAGGGATACTAACAACTATCAGAGCCAGTCGTGGTGTAGACATTCAGGCAGCATGCGGTCTTCTATCAACTCTGGAACAAAATAAATCAGTTCTGAAATGAGGAGATTATTGCTTATTTTTTCGCTGGCATGCTTAGCCATTTGTTCTTATTCACAGGAGAAATCATCTGAAACATTCCGTGTCGATTCTTCGCTGGCACATGCATCTGTCTCGTTGTGTGTTGCAAACGCGAAAACAGGAGATATTTTAATTGATTATAACTCGGGAATAAGCCTGATTCCGGCTTCAGTAATGAAGGTTATTACATCGGCAGCTGCTCTTGAATTGCTTGGCCCCGGATATACTTTCAAGACAACAATAGGTTATACAGGAACACTGAATAAAAGATTTGGAATACTGAAAGGAGATATAATCATCATAGGAGGAGGCGATCCCTCACTTGGGTCAAAATATTTTTCTGACCACTATGATGGCTTTTTATCCAACTGGGTTTCACAAATTAAAAAACTAGGGATTAAAAGAATAAGAGGAAGGGTAATTACAGATGACTCTTATTATGATTATTTACCTGTCCCTGCCAAATGGCTGTGGGAGGATGAAGGTAATTATTATGGCGCCGGTGCATATGGATTATCTGTCTTTGACAACTCCTATGATATCCATTTCATGACTTCAGCCGACAGCTCACTTCCGGAAATTAAAGAGATCGCCCCGAATGAATGCAAGTCTGAATTATCTAACTTTCTTGTAGCTACAGGCGATACTGATGAAGGATATGTTTTTGCAGCACCTTACAGTACCAGTGGCTGGCTCGCCGGCAAAATACCTGTCAACCAGGTCGATTTTGTTCTCAAGGCTTCAATAACAGACCCTCCGCTTCTTTTAGCCAAAGTACTTAATGAAAAGCTTAAGTCAGGAGGAGTTAAAATCTCCGGAAAACCAACTACTATCAGATCTGAAAAGGCATATAAACCTGTAAATGTCGTACCAGTTACAGAAACCATCTCTCCTCCTCTTTCCGATATTATCAGCGTGCTTAACCACGAAAGTGTTAATCTTTTTGCGGAGCATCTTATAAAAGAGTTGGGTAAAAAATTTAAAAATGTCGGATCAACTGCTTCCGGAGCGGAAGTAATTATCGAATTCCTTAAAAATTCCGGTATAGAAACAAACGGTATGTTTATTGAAGACGGCAGTGGTCTATCACCAGTTAATTCCATCAATACCAGAGAATTGGTTCGACTTCTGGTTTATATGAAAAACAGGGGAAAATACTTTTCTGAATATTATTCATCCCTGCCGGATGCCGGAAAAAACGGAACACTCAAAAATTCTTTTAAGGATCCACTCTTCACCTCCCGCCTCAAGGCAAAAAGCGGGTCAATGACGAGGGTGAGAAGCTATGCAGGATATTTTACAACACTTTCTGGCAAAGAGATGGTTTTTAGTATAATAATTAACAATTATTCCGGCCCCTCAGACAAAATCATTTCGGAAATCGAAGATAATATCAAAGATTTGATATCGAATAACTAGTCCGATAAACCCCATTTCCTGCTTCCACCAAGATTGACTAGAAATCTAGAAATAGAGTGTAGCTAGTCAATATTACTTTTCAAACATTTTCTATATTTGCACACTTTTAAGGGGAAGAAATTATGAATAATAAAATTGCTGTCAGAAAGTGCAGTGAATATGATCTTCATGAGGTCTATGATTTAATTTCTGATATATATCAAAAAACCGATGGCCCCGATGTTAAGGGGAAAAGAGTATTGGTAAAACCAAATATCCTAACGGATGATGACCCGTCAAAATGTATAAGTACTCATCCTGTAGTGGTGGAAGCTATGATACGCTTTCTTCAATCCAAAGGGGCTACTGTTGTGGTCGGAGATTCTCCTGCAGTTCACACAAATAAATTCAAGGGTGAGAAATCAGGTATTTTTAAAGTATGCGAAACTACCGGAGCTAAATGGATTGATTTCATGACGAATCCTGTGGAGAAATCGTTAAGGAGAGGGAAGATAAAGGTCGCAGCTATTGTTGAACAGGTCGATCTTATTATTTCTCTTCCTAAATTTAAAAACCACGAACTCGTTTATTTCACAGGTGCAATAAAAAATACTCTGGGGATAGTACCCGGCTTCAGCAAAGGGAAACAGCATGCTTTGCACCAGGACAGAAGCAAATTTGGAGAGTTTCTCGTTGATCTTAATGAAGCGGTCACTCCCGATTATTTTTTGATGGATGGTATTATGGGAATGGAAGGTCCGGGCCCCGGACGTGGTTTGCCGGTTGAAATAGGACTTCTGTTCGGATCAACTAATCCTCTGGCGCTTGATATAATTGCCAGCCGTGTTGCAGGTTATGAGCCAATGGTTGTTCCCACTTCAAGGGCAGCTTTCTTCAGGAAGAACTGGTTACAGTCAGAAGATGAAATCCTTTATGACGGACCTGAAATAAGCAGCATCATAAAGAAGGGGTTCACTAAAGTTCCTATCTCAACAACCAATAATATCGCGCTGAAGTTTATTATGAGAAGGATTAAATTCCTTAAAAAACTTGAACGAAGGCCTGTCTTTATTCACGAAAACTGCACAGGGTGCCAGAAGTGTGTTAATATTTGCCCGGTTCAGGCTATTTTGCCACTGCCATCAAATAAGACTTATATACTGCTGACTGATAATAAGTGCATAAGATGCTTCTGTTGCAGTGAAGTCTGTACCGATAATGCTGTAGTTATCAGGAGGAAAGTCTTTGGGATCTAATTCTTCTCTGTGAAACTCTGTGATTCCTCTCTGAACATCTGTGTAACAAAAAAAGAACTTACACAGAGAGACACTGAGGAATCACAGAGGCCCACAGAGTTAAAGATCAAACAAATCTATCAGATATATTAAGGACGCTATAGCTGCACTTCCCATTTGGAGCTCACGTATATTTACCTGTTCGAAGGTGTCATTTGCTGAATGATGGTACCAAAAGTATCTTTGTGAATCAGGTATATATCCAATCTGTTGCGCACCAAGAACTTTCAGAGGCGCAATATCAGAGCCACCTCCTCCTTTATCGAAATCTCTTATATTGTATGGAGCAAACCAGGAAGCCAAAGTCCGGAATTTTTCCAGTTTCAGACTATCTGCATCAAAACTAAATCCTCTGGGGCTCATAACGCCACGATCCGATTCGAGAGCAGCAAAATGAACTTCACCTTTCCTTTTTGCCTCTTCAGCATATGTCTTCCCTCCGGTAGTGGTCATCTCTTCATTCATAAACAGAACTGCTCTTATAGTCCGTTTAGGTTTTATGCCAAGCTTTTTATAAATGCGTATCGTTTCAATAGCCTGAACACATCCGCCTCCATCATCAACAGCTCCTTCGGTAATGTCCCAGGCATCCAGGTGCCCTCCTACCGTTATATATTCACGAGGTTCCTTAGAACCATATATTTCACCTATAACATTGTATGACAATGTGTCGGGATAGTTCCGGCAAGTTGAAACCAGATGAATAGTAAGTGAGGGATCAGATTTCAACCATCGGCTTAATAACTCTGCATCCAATGTAGAAACTGCAACAGCCGGTATTTTATTGACACTATCTGCATAACGGGTAACTCCTGTATGGGGGAAATTATCAAGAGACTGGGTCATTGATCTTACGATAACGGCTATTGCGCCATATTTTGAGGCTTCCGAAGGACCCATAACACGCTGATTAACAGCCCCTCCGTAAGCAGCGAATGAATTGGATAGCTTATTGTCAAAAGGGCGGTTGAAAAAAACTATCTTACCTTGAATACCCAGTTTACCTAAATTCTTAAGCTCTTCAAAATCATGAACTTCTACTACTTTTGATGTTAACCCTGCTTCATTTGTGCCAACAGATAGTCCGAGAGCTGTTATAGCCAGATCCTTTGTTCCCTGAAGTGATGAATTTACACTGCACTTTTCAATTCCTCTCACCCAATGAGGCACAGTTACTTGCTGAAGCCATACACTATCAGCCCCGGCATTAATAAGAGCTTTTCTGCCAATCTCAACAGCTTTTTCTGCAGCAACTGATCCCGCTATTCTTCCCTTTGTGTGTTTACACAGATCTTCGAGTGTGTTATATGCAGTCCGGTCTGTTAATGCTTCATCAAAAACTAAAGACATTACTTTGGCTGGCTCCTGGGCATTCAAAATATATGAAACCAGTACCAGAAAATAAACAGAAATAATTTTTCGCACTTCTCAGGTTTTAGACGTCAATTTTTGCATATTTTGCATGAGTTTCTATAAACTCTCTCCTTGGTGGAACCTCATCGCCCATGAGCATTGAGAATATATGATCAGCCTCGGCAGCGCTTTCAATTGTTACTTGTCGAAGCGTCCTTGTTTCAGGATTCATTGTTGTTGACCATAGCTGTTCCGCGTTCATTTCACCGAGGCCTTTATACCTCTGTACTCCAACTGAGGATTCTTTCCCCTGGCCCATCTCCAGAACTGCTAATTCGCGTTCTTCTTCTGTCCAGCAGTAGCGTTCTGTCTTACCCTTTTTTATCAGGTACAGCGGAGGTGTGGCAATATAAATGTTTCCTCCTTTGATAAGATCCTGCATATATCTGAAAAAGAATGTCATGATGAGTGTTGTAATATGAGAACCATCCACATCAGCATCAGTCATTATAATGATTTTATGATAACGCAGTCCCTCAATGTTTAGGGCTTTGCTATCGTCCTCGGTACCGATATTTACGCCAAGCGCAGTAAAAATATTTTTTATCTCTTCACTTTCATATATCCGGTGCTGCATTGCCTTTTCAACATTCAGGATCTTTCCTCTTAATGGAAGAATAGCCTGAAAGCCACGATCTCGTCCCTGTTTTGCTGTTCCACCTGCAGAATCACCTTCAACAAGATATATTTCGCAATTAGCCGGATCCCTGTCAGCACAATCTGCAAGTTTTCCCGGAAGTCCTGAACCGGATAAAACATTTTTCCTCTGTACAAGCTCTCTTGCTTTACGTGCTGCATGACGGGCAGTAGCGGCCAGGATCACCTTCTGTACTATGATCCTTGCATCTTTTGGATTTTCTTCGAGGTAATTTGTAAGCATCATACTTACAGCCTGGTCTACAGCACCCATGACCTCTGAATTTCCAAGTTTGGTTTTTGTCTGACCCTCAAACTGAGGTTCAGCAACTTTAACCGAGATTATTGCTGTAAGACCTTCACGAAAATCATCACCATTGATATCAAATTTCAATTTTGAGGTAGCACCTGAATCTTCAGCATATTTTTTTAATGTACGCGTTAAACCCCTTCTGAATCCGGCCAGGTGTGTGCCTCCTTCAATAGTATTAATATTATTTACATAAGAATGTACGTTCTCGGAAAATGAATTATTATACTGGAGTGCAATCTCTACAGGAATCTCAGTCTTATCAAAAGTTATATGAATAATTTTTTCAATAAGCCTTTCCCTGTTGGAATCAAGATATTCAACAAATTCTTTCAGACCCAGTTCGGATCGAAACTCTTCATATCGGGCTGTACCACCATTTCCATCATCAATAAGCTCTCTGGCATCTTTTATTGTTAGTAATATTCCCTTGTTAAGGAAAGCAAGCTCACGAAGACGTGCTGATAGTATCTCAAAGTTAAATTCAGTAGTCTGGAAGATAGTTCCATCAGGCTTAAAAGTTATAGAAGTTCCTGACTTATCTGATTTACCGATTACTTCTACAGGCGTTATAGGTTTTCCCTTTTCATATTGCTGTCTGAATATATTTCCTTCCCTCATAATAACAGCAGACAGCTGCGTTGAAAGTGCATTCACGCAGGAAACACCCACACCATGAAGGCCTCCTGACACTTTGTAGGAATCCTTATCAAACTTACCACCAGCATGGAGAACAGTCATAACAACCTCAAGGGCTGATTTCTTTTCTTTTTCCATCATTCCGGTAGGAATACCTCTTCCGTCATCTATAACAGTCACAGAGCCATCTTCGTTAATCACAACTTCAATTTTTGTGCAATAGCCTGTTATAGCCTCATCTATTGAGTTATCAATAACCTCATATACAAGATGATGTAACCCTTTTACACCAATATCCCCGATGTACATCGCAGGTCTTTTTCTCACAGCCTCAAGACCCTCCAGCACCTGAATATTATCTGCTGAATAATCCTTACTGTCCTGCAATTTCTTTTCATTCTTGCTCATTATTCCTCTATTTTTAAGTCAACCTGTCCTAATATCAATTTTAAATTGTACGAAACAAAATTTTAATGAGGCGTCATAACTGATTTGACTCCTTTATTACCGACATTAAACTTGATTTTTTGTAATGAAATCCGGATATCTTTTTTGCTGTTTTCAGCCATCAGAATCAACCTCACTTATTCTATTATAAAATATTGATATTATGATTATTAATTATTGGTGCAAATATACGGATTTTTAATTGTTTTTTCTTAAAAAAATGTTAAAAATAATGCACATTTTTCAGCAAGAAATTAACACTAAAATGTTAAATGTGTGTTTTGAAGTCTGATTGTTTGAAAATCTCGTTTTTTTTGCCCCCCATCCCCCTAAAGGGGTTTAATACCCGTTCATTGAGAAAGATTTTTACATACTAAAAAATAAAGAAAAAATGTATTCTAAAATAAATATTGTAAATCCGAATTAGCCCCCCTTTAGGGGGGTTGGGGGGCAAAATCCGAAGGGATTATAGGCTATATGTAAACCCTAGCATGAACAGAATTCCCTGTGAGGGATAATATGCCCACTCATAATAGCGGTTATTAGCAATATTATTTAGTTTTGTCCAGAAGGAGAGTATTTTGGAGTAACGATATTCAGCACTCAGGTTAAGATTGAAATGAGCCGGCATCACCATTAAAACCCTTGGATCTACCTGGGCCGGAACCGATGGACCCGCAGCCGGAACAACATAATATCCATTGACTATTTCATGCCGCTTACCCTGAACACTTATTTCCATTCCAACAATAATTTTATCCCGCAGGTTGTACTTTAATCCCAATTTGCCATCCCACCCCGGCTTATCCCATGCATATTGAAATTTTGACAGTGTATAATCATACAAGTTAACAGCTCCACTGAAGGAAATTTTGTCACTTATCGGGCCGTTCATTTCAGCATGTATATTAAGTAGTTCAACATCGTCAGAAAGGGCTGTAAAATAGTTTCCTCTTTTAGGGGGTAGAGAATCAGGAATAACTATGTTCGAATAAAAGAGCATATCGCTGATCAGTGAATATGAGCCAGATATTATGTAATTTCCGCCTAACCCCGTATTTCCTTTCAAACCGGTAAAAATAACCAGGTCATGGCTTGTACTTGGAAGTTTATAAAGACTTCCATTTGGCATCAAAAATGGATTTTCAGTAATAATTTTCAATGGGTCATTTTTCTCCAGTTTACCTGATAATCCGGCAAAAAAGTTTATGTATGTTGGAACAACATTGAAGCTGAAATTTATATCAGGATATACATGTAGACTGGTAAATGCAGTCATATCCTTTTCGAGCAATGCCTGAAGTCCAAGTTTGAAGCTCCAAGTCGCTGAGTTTTTCTTAAGAAACGGGCTGATTGAAGCAACATATTCTGCCGGGGTATTAAGAAAGTCAGAAAAATGGTATGAGTCATAGTTTAAACCCGAACCAATGTAGAAATCATTATAGGATTTGGCCATCATCCCTGAGACTGAAACTTTACGCTGAGACTTGTTTTTTTCAGAGGTAAAGTAGTCAAAGGATGCATGGAAGTTATAAGAAAAGTCTGCGGAATCCAATGTCAATGAGGAAAATAAAGCTTTTGCACCTACATTGGTATACGGCAGCCTTGTCTCTTTATTGGAGGGATAATAGTCAGAAAAAGAAGGTGCATAACCATATGCATGCCTGGTCTTCTCGGTATAATCCAATGAGCCTTCAAGAGTGTTTCTTCTGAATAATTTCCGGCCATAAAGTGAAGCATCATTGTCCATATACCCTGCAAAAGCTTTCTTGCCATTATCGAGTTCAACATTTCCGTTAGTTGAGAAATGCCGGGCGTAAAAACCAATTGAACCTTTTTTTGACCGTTCATTTGTAATACTGATCTCAGCCAGGGGTGTGAAATAATTTCCGATTCCTAAGTTTATATAGCTCTTGTAAAGTTTAGGTAAAGGGTCTGGCAGCAAGGAAGCTGCCTTAATAGGACTTATGGTATATTCAGGAAGAAAAGGTGTGGTCTTTACATCATACCTGAAGTCAGGTCTTACTTTCGAGGTATCATTCATGTCCGGCAGGAAACTCCTTTTTTTGGATTCCGGAAGTGAGGGTTTGTACGGATTATACAAAGTAACCTCCCGTTTTAGTCCGGTTTCCTTTTTCTTTATCTGGGCATTGACCGGCAATAAAGAAATTATTATGAAGACTGGTATAATCAGGTTTCTTTTTATCATGTCAAATAAATTTCTTTATCAGTATTATTATTGCTGTATGCTATTTTGCTCTTTGTCAGTCTTATCCGTGACTGATTTACTCTCGTCAAGCGAATTTAATTTAGCTTTTACTTCATCAAGCACCCCATCGTTATCAACCTTGTAATAATCCTTCAGGCTCTGAAGAGTTGCACGCGCCTGAAGGGAATCGCCCTTTTTAATACTTATGTCAGCAAGAAGAAGAAATACTCTTGCCATCCAGTACTGATGAGGTGTCTTCTGATCAATAAACTCAGTTATTACTTTTTCTGCTTCTGCAGTTTTTTCTTTCTTGTTAAGAAGTTCTGCCACTCTGTATTTCGACTCCGCTCCTTCAATGCTGGTCACTTCTGTTGCCACCTTTCTGAAATCTCTCAGGGCGTCATCAAAATTATTAAGGCTGTAATTTGCTTTGGCACTCATAAAAGTAGCCTCCCTTACCAACTCTTGAGGTACATTTGCCGAATTATTTATTTTCCCGGCAGCAACAATTGTTTTCTGTGCATCGCCTGCCTGATAGGCCGACTTTAGTTGTCCCTTAAGTGCGAGAAGGGTATTTACATCACTGGAGGAAACCTTTTCAAGCTTCTCATAATAATCGAGCGATGCAGCATAATCTTCCTTGTCAAAAAGCATTGATGCAGCAATAATTAACGATTGTTCAAGGAATTGGTTATTTGGTTCAGCTGAAACTTCTATGTACAATTTGAGCGCATCGTCATTTTTACCCGCCGATCTGAGACATTCTGCAAGGTAGTATTGTGCATTTTGCCTGAAACTGCCATTTGGAAACTCACTTATGTAGCTTTTTAAAATATCGGAAGCTTTATCATATTTGCCGGTCATAAAAAGATTCTCGCCCGACGCATACAGGAGTGAATCTTTTTGAGCAAGATTTATATCACCATAGCCATCTAGTGTTTTAACATAAGAAAAATAAGCATCTACCTCATTTAAATCAACATAGGTATTTCTAAGTCCGGTCATTGCATCCCTCGCTTCCGGAGTTGATTTATAGTTTTCAATTACCTTTTTGTATTGGGAAATAGCCTTTTCATTCTCACCGAGATTATAGTAAAGCAGGCCCAGCTGAACTATTGAACGAGGAACAAATGAGCTGCCTGAATAATTTGTAAGGATTGTATTAAAGTCTGCTTCACCTTTTGCATAATCTTCAAGTACCAGATAAGCCCTGCCTCTTTCAAAGATTGCATCAGGAACGAATGTCGAAGAGGGAAATTTCTGCATGAGGGCAGTAAGAACATCAACCTTACCTTTGGTATTATTAATCAGTCCAAGAGAAAATCCTTTCTGAAACATGGCATAATCTGCATCCATATTTCCATATGCAATAACTTTGTCGTAATAATCAATTGCAGAAGCATAGCTGGTGGCAACATAATAGCAATCCGCAATTCTGTTTTTCGCATCAGCAAGTACTTCAGGTTTTGCGTTAGCAACCCCGGATTCGAATGCTTTAAAATTGCTTAATGCATTTGTATAGTCTTTAAGATTAAAGTACGCATATCCAAGATTATACCTAACAAGATTGTATTCACTTAATTGGGTCGAACCAGGAAGTCCCATAAATAACTCATAATCAGCCTTTGCCAGATCATAGTGACCTAATCTGTAATTCGCTTCTCCTCTCCAGTAAACAGATCTTGCCCTTATCTGCATGTTATATTTTTCATATTTAAGCGACTTATCAAACATAGTTACTGAGGCTTCGAACTCCAGATTATTAAAAAGCTCCAGTCCCCTGAAAAAAGCAACTTTCTGATAAGCCTCCTCAAGCCTGCTTTCTTTATTTCCAATCTTATCAAGTGCAGCAAGCGCAGCTTTATAGTTTTTAATCTGCATAAATGTACCTACCAGATAATCGTATACCTCCTGTATCCTTTTTGATCCCGGATACAGATCAATATACTCCTGAAAAGCTGCAATCGCTTCTCCAAAAGGTGCATACGCTGTTTCGTATGTAAGTTTTGCGAAGTTGTAAAGCGATTCTTCCTTGATCTTCTTGTCAAAATTTAACTTTGAAGCCTGACCAAATGCCAGTCTGGAACGTGTTTTATCACCTTTCTGAAGATAACAATCACCAAGAATATTCCAGATATTCTGACTTAGGATGTCACTCTTGGCATCTACTTCAAGAAGAATCTTAATTGCTTTATCAATATCTCCTGTTTTGTAATAACAGTAACCCAACTCATATTTATCTTCACGGCCACTTGCCTTTGCTCCGGTAGAATATTTTTCCAGAAACGGCAATGCTTCCTTATAACTTCCCTTGCTGTAGTAAGCATCCCCGATAAACCTGTAAAGCTCAACAGCCCTCGATTTTCCGGCCGATTTAAGCAGATCGGGAGCCATTGATAGTATACCGTCGTAGTCTTTTTGGAGGTAAAGTATCTGAACAATATAGAATGGAACCACTCCTCCAAAAGTTTCATCTTCTTTTAAGCGAACAAATCCCTCTAAAGCTGTCTGGTACATTTTCTGTTCGTAGGCAATCTGGGAGAAATAGTATATTGCAGGTGGTGTATATTCAGTATCAATATCCTTAATTTCAGAAAACATCAGAAGTGCCCTGCTCTGATCACCTTTGATATAAAGTGAATATCCAAACCGGAAAAAATATTCTGCAAGCTTTTCTGATTTCAAATCCTGTCTGTTCACAGTCTCATAATAGCCTGCGGCTTTCCTATAGTTTTTGTTCTGATAAAAATAGTTGCCTAATTCAAGTCTGGCATCATTAATCCGTGGACTTTCAGGATGAGAATAAATGAACATCATCATCCTGTATTCAGCATCGGAATTGAAAAGCTTTAATGCAGCAACCGAACTGTAATATTCAGCATCGGCCACCTGATTCAGGTTTGATCTTTCACCGTTTCTGATGAAAGAATCGAAGAGCCTTATTGCAGCAGGGTATTTTTCTTTATTGAATAATTCCATTCCCCTGTAAAATTCTGATCCGGTCTCTCTGACAGTAAATGGAACCTGTGATGAGACGGGTAGAAGGAATATTAAAAGGAAACTGAATATCAGAATATTTTTGTTTCTGTTCATAACTTATTTTTTTTTGCCCTTCACAAAAAAAACACCGATTATGTTCAAATAAGCATACATGGCACATAACATGTTAATTGTAAGCCACATATAACATAAACCCTGTTTTTTAATTAATCGTAAAATTACAACTATTAAACGTCGGCAAAGGGCCTTTATTACTGATTTTATCAACATATAAACGTTAATTATCAATTCTTTCCTTATTTTGCACATTAAATAGCCGGAAAATGCAGGAAATTCTTCCACTGGATGTTATTATTGAGCTGACTAACTGTAGCATATGGCAGCAGAATCATCTGGTGCTGTCCAATGTTAATCTTCGTGTGGGAAAAGGTGAGTTTCTTTATCTGGTGGGCAGGGTAGGAAGCGGGAAATCGAGTCTCATTAAAACGCTTAATGCCCAGATCCCTCTGAAAGAAGGGATTGGTCTTGTTGCCGGTTATGACCTGGCAAAAATTAAAAAGAGGGAGGTTCCCTTCCTCCGCCGTAAAATAGGAATAGTCTTTCAGGATTTTCAACTTCTGACCGACAGGACAGTTAATGAGAATCTTGGATTTGTCCTCAGAGCAACAGGGTGGAAAAATAAGCTGGAAATTGATACAAGAATCGATGAAGTTCTTGAAAAAGTAGGCCTTGAAACTAAAGGTAATAAGATGCCACATCAGCTGTCAGGAGGAGAACAACAACGTGTTGTTATCGGAAGAGCCCTGCTTAATGATCCTGAAATAATTCTGGCGGATGAACCTACAGGCAACCTTGATCCTGAAACATCAGAAGGTATTTTAAGGCTTCTGACAGATATCAGCAAGACTGGCAGAGCTGTGGTTGTCGCTACTCATAATTATACGCTTCTGAAGAAATTCTCAGCCCGGACACTTAAATGTGAAAACGGAGAGCTCAGAGATGTCGTTAACGACGAGGAAATGGAACTCTTGCAGTAAAGGCATAAAGCCTTTTACTTAAACATCCTTAGCGGCCAGATCAACCTGTTTCGATAAAGCCTGTAAAATGGCATCTTCACACACCCAAAAGACTCAATGAATGAAGCAACGGAAGGAATTGAAGAACCGGCAAAATCGAGGGTAGTCCTGGTTGAAGAAAAGTTTTTTATCAATTCATTGACAACAAAATAGCCAATTCGTCTTTCCCTGCTCTGTGGAGTGTTAACAACAAACAGGATAGTCTTGTTTCCACGAATCTCAACGAGGAAAATCCCAAATATCAGCTTCTTCCTTGCTCCCCTTACACCAATCATTCTGCCTTTCTTATTCATGAGACAAAAATTCATCAGGTTTTTCAGACGCTGGTAATCGCGAACTTTAATACCTCTAATATCCTTGCCTTTATTCTGTATGAAAAGATCAATAATCTCATCCGGCGAAATATCGGAAATTAATATAGGATTCTTTTTGACTGATGCTTCTACATTCCGTCTGCAGTGATCTGAAAAACTATTAAAAATTGTTTCATAAGGCTTTGAGAGATCCAGTTCAAAATTGATTTTTTCAGTCACTTTATAACCTTTTGCATCAATTTTCTGTCCAACACATAAATCTATAAACTTATAGAAATCAGGCATAAAATCAAGAAACTCATTAATTACCTGGGAAGCAGGTTTGTCGGGAGAGAATGCCCCGAGCTGCTGAAGAAATACAGGGGTTGCAACATATTGAATACCGAAACGGTTGAATCCGGGAACAGGAAAGACAGAATCATAATCATCATCAACGAGTGCATGCCAGCCAGGAGCCATAATATCAAGATACCAGGAATATGCATAAGGCTTGGAACCTGGAGTATTTTTAATGCAATTATCCCACTGTTCCCTGTCTATTTCGTTGTTTTTATGATAAACTATCATGGTTTCTGATTCTTGATTATGAATTCAAAAACTTCACGCCAGTCCTTGCATTGATCATTATCAAGCAATGAAGTATTATGCCAGATGCTCACAAAAAGTCCGCCAACATTTCTGGTTTCCCTGATTAGTTTTAAGACAACCTCCCTGGAATTTTCGGGGTTAAGTTTTTTGTAATCATAAAGAGTGCCATCCATTACCTGGAAAGGAATGATTTTAAGATTTGTAAGCTTATCCTGAGTAACGTCATAAAAAAAGTAAGGACGGGCTATTCCCGCTCTGAAACCCGGTTCATCGGGATAACCCATTGAATAGTCTTCTGAAATCCCAGTGCGAAGAATATTGTTATATGATCCTGGCATGAATAATCTTAAATAATGAAAACGGCTTAACCTGACTTCTTTTCCGAGAATTAGCTGAAGACGTTCAGCTTCAATATTAATCAGGTGCGCGTCACTGGCAGAAGAGTATGAGGGATGCAGACCTACCTGAAACTTATCTGCTATTCTATGAATCAGGTTCCGGTAATCATCATTTTTCCAGGAAGGATTTTTGTCATATTTTGAATGGTCTCCAACCGGGAAAAAGAACTTTGTGTGAGTATTGCTTATTTCAATATTTCCGACAATATAATCGAAAACATCATAAGGATCTTTACCGCCTTTGGCAATAATCCTGTATCTGTCGCTCACAGTAGCAGGAGTGCTGGTTTTGTCTCGGAACAGACCTCCAATAGATCTTAAAATGTTTTTACCCTGGTACGCGAATGGCTGATCAGTATCGATAGTTAACAGTGCCTTATATTCATTGCGTCTGAAAACAAGAGTCGGGAACTTTTTAAGAAATGCTTTTGACAGCTCTCTTGCCCACAAATCGACAATGGGTTTTCCTAAAAAGCCGTTTTTAAAAGCAAGCGAGACAGATGCCGGGAACCTTCCGTATTCATCAGGCTTAAATTCGAGATATTCCTCATACCTGCTTATAAGAAAAAATGCGGCTGCAAAAACATCAAAAGGGAGGTCAGAATCAGGTGCTGTCTGAAAAAAAACAGACAACCCTTTCCACTCACTGATTATTATGTTTTTTGCACAAATTCCCTCCTCAAATAAAATAGAATCTGGATTGATTTTAAAGGACCCGGAAATATTATCAGAGGAATAATTAATGACGGGATGTTTCCCCAGCTTACGCTTATCTGTGGTCACTTCCCATTGTAAACCCAGAATGTCTCCCAGGAGAATACCTGCAATGTACCTTAAACGAGGCGTATCTTTAGCCGAATATATTTTTACAGGTCCCGAATCCATAATTACAAATTTATGTAAATACTTGTTAACTAATGGTATAATGTTTAAGAATTCTACCAAATATTTTTAAGTGTGCATATTGTTACTTTTTTAGAGTAAAGTTTGGAGTAATTAAAGTTGAAAGGTTGAAAATTAATACGGTTAAAATAATGAAAGGTATTCAAGACCAAAAGGCACTTCAGGCACTCCATCTACAATTGAAATATTCCTTTTTTGTTTGGTCGGGAAATGCTATATTTGATTGTTTCCTAATGTTGTTGCGGCTTAACCTTAACCTACATATTCATAGTAATATGAAACTTGTAATTATTGGTATTTTAGTGATATTATCCTTGGGGTACTGCCCCATCAAGGCCCAGATTGAAAACCAAAACTCCTTGCTTGCAGAAATTAAAAAAAACAGTGATGTGTCTTTTGAAAAGGTTTATTTGCATTTAGACCGACCCTATTACTCTGCAGGCGATGATATCTGGATCAAAGCTTATCTGGTTGATGCCATTACTAATGAATTATCTGATAACAATGCCGATCTTAACATAGAACTTATCTCTAATGGATCAAAAATTGTTAAACGGCTGATATTAAGGATGGATCGTGGCATTGGATCCGGTGATTTTCACCTGGGGGATTCAATTGCCTCTGGTAATTACCTGATCAGGGCATACACCAACCGGATGCGGAACTTTGGGGATGTTTTATTTTTTGAAAAAGAAATTGTAGTTGAAAATCAAAGTGAGATAAAATCGTTAACCCAATATAAACATCAGGAAAGCAATGAAAATGTTGATGTTCAATTTTTCCCTGAAGGAGGACCTTTAATTGAAAATGTATACACTCTGTTGGGTTTCAAAGCAGTGAATTCCTCGGGTTACGGTTGCAATGTATCAGGTAGTGTGATTTCTTCTTCCGGCGATACGGTAACAAGCTTCGCAAGCATACATCTAGGCATGGGGAGCTTTTTCTTTCTTCCAAAAAAAGGAATAAAATATTTTGCTGCAGGACATGCCGGGAATGGAATCCCTTTCAGGGTTGAACTTCCCAAGGTGTCAGAAACAGGATATTCTATAAAAGTATCCGATATCAATAAGGATTATTTCCGGGTTACTATTAAAACAAATCATGAAACTCTAAACCAGTTTCCCCTCAAAGAAATGGACATTATCGGCTCATCTCATCATTCACTATGCATGACTGCCAAAGTAAATGTAAAAGCGATTGATAATCCGGTTAATTTGTCAAAAAAGGAGTTTCCTCAAGGGATTGCCTGTATAACGCTGGTCGATACCACTGGCAGGACATATTGTGAGCGTGTGTTTTATATTCATCCAAGGGAGAATTACCGTATAAGCATAATTCCTGATCGCCAGGTTTATACCCCAAGGCAAAAAGTAACTTTGCAGATTTCAGTAAGGGACACTTCCGACTTACCGGTTTTAGCAAACCTGTCGGTTTCTGTTGTCGATGGCAACCAGATAAAGGGCTTTGAAAAGAAATCTGACATAAACTCATATTTATTTCTTGAATCCGAGATCAGGGGTCATATTGAACAGCCTTCATACTATTTTGACACGACCATTCCCCAACGTTTTCAGGCACTTGATAACTTGTTGATTACACAGGGGTGGCGGAATTTTATCTGGAATAATATTCCTGATACGGTTACTAAATCTGATTATCCGATTGAGAAAGGAATTACCGTGTCCGGCAGGCTCAGGCATGTCTGGTCGGATAAACCAATTGCAGACGCTAACATATCGATGGCCCTGTCGGAGAACGTTAGCTCGTCTTCTAAATTCACTCAAACTGACAGTGCCGGCAAATACCATTTTAATGGACTTAGTTTTATGGGTCCTCAAAATATTCTGTTGTATGCCTCGAATAAAAAAGATATGGGGAAAGGATTGATTTTGCTCGATTCAATTTTCAGGGAGCCTGCCCCTCTCAATTTTAACCGGACACATAAATCAGATACGGCAACTAAGAATTCCTCCAATAATATTTATGCTCCCAATCTTGTTCAGGTTGCCGATAATAATGAAATTTCTGATTATCGGAATGAAGCAGGACGGAAATATAAGATCATGAAGAAGTATCATATAAGTGATACAATCGCTCTAGACGAGGTTGTGGTTAATGCCAGAAAATCTGTAAAAGAGAACGCCGATGGCCATTTTCGTCCGTATGGAGAACCTGATATGTCTCTTCCCATTACCGAATTAATGTACGGAAACAGAACTGTTTTTGATGTTATGCAGGGTCAGATACCGGGATTCTTTCAGGGGCGTTTTGTAAGGTTTGGTCCACAAAAAACGAACTCCCCTTTGTTCTTGCTCGACGGTTTTGAAGTTGATTTTAAAAGAATCGATGATTTACAAGTGTCTGATGTGGATAAAATTGAAGTTATAACTGAAAGTGGGAAATTAGCTTTCTTCGGATTTCGGGCGAGTTACGGGGTAGTCAGTGTTTTTACAAAAAGGGGAAGCAGCAGTCGGGTACAACCCCCGTTGAATTTTATAAACCAGCGTGTTTATGGATATTATCAGGCACGTACTTTTTATTCACCCAAATATGATGTTCCACAACCTGAAAACAAAAAACCTGACCTCAGAACCACCATCTTTTGGGAGCCGAACATAGAAACGGACATTGAAGGCAATGCAACCATTTCGTTTTTTAATGCAGATAACAGGGCAATTTTAAAAGCAGATGTCGAAGGCATTGCTGAACCAGGGGTACCAATGGTGGGAAAGACGAGTTTTGAAGTAAAATAAAATTCGTTAAGAAGTGTTTTTGCTTCCTGCTCAAAATTCACTTTTCATCTTCAGGCTTTCTGATGTTGACCATACCTGCCAGATTGTAGACTAATGAAGTTATGCAGACTCCGGTAACAATACCAATTGTTAATGATAAAATCATCAGGAACCCTGGTGTAACATTATAAAACAATAACATTATCATTATTAAGCATATCAATACTGCTAAAAATGATGTTATTATTATTAACCTCTTGTTTTTCATAATACAATATTTTAAAGTACCAAGATACTAATAAATAACGGGTATCGGGAATCTACCCGACACTCCAGGCACTCCAAACTTTTAATTATGTTGCAATTAGAATAATTTGCTTATCTTTGCGCCCTAATTAACAAGGTGATTCCAACGAAGCGTTGTTAAGCATTTTGCCCAGTCTGCATTTGAGTTCATTTCGGCCGGGATAACAAATCCATCGCTCCCGGAACCACATCATAAAACATAATAATGACAAATTTTGAAGAGATGGGATTCACTCCCGGTATCCTGAAGGCTATTCAGGAGCTTGGATTTGAAACCCCAATGCCCGTGCAGGAAAAAGTAATTCCATTAATGCTGGGTAGTGAGGAAGATATTATTGCACTGGCACAAACCGGCACCGGAAAAACGGCAGCCTTCGGGTTGCCACTTGTTCAGGCAACTGATACAGAAATAAATAATACTCAGGCACTTATACTTTGCCCTACCCGTGAATTATGTATGCAGATCACAGGTGACTTAACCGATTATGCCAGGTTCACAGGTAAACTTAAAATACTGGCTGTCTATGGGGGGGCAAGTATTGACAACCAGATCAGAGGCCTGAAAAAGGGCGTTCATATTATTGTTGCTACACCAGGAAGGCTTATAGACCTTATTGGAAGAGGGGCAGCAAAGCTTTCATCAGTTACGACGGTTATCCTTGATGAAGCTGATGAGATGCTAAACATGGGGTTCCTTGACAGTATCAACGAAATTCTTGAAGAAGTTCCTGAAGGACATAGAACTCTCTTGTTTTCTGCAACCATGTCGAAAGAAATTTCATCTATCGCAAGGAAATACATGAATAATCCGGTTGAGATAACAATCGGAACAAAAAATTCCTCTGCCGATAACGTAAGCCATGCTTACTATCTTATTCACGCAAAAGATAAATACAAAGTACTGAAACGCATAGCTGATTTTGAACCTGACATTTACGGTATTGTTTTTTGCCGTACCCGAAAAGAGACCCAGGAAGTGGCATCTAAATTGATCGACGATGGTTATAATGCCGATGCTCTACACGGTGATCTGTCGCAGATGCAACGCGATGCTGTGATGCAGAAATTCAGAATAAAAAACCTCCAGTTACTGGTGGCCACCGATGTTGCGGCCCGTGGACTGGATGTTGATGACCTTACTCATGTAATTAATTACAGCCTGCCGGATGATATTGAGGTTTACACTCACAGAAGCGGAAGAACCGGAAGAGCAGGAAAAACAGGCATTTCAATTTCACTTGTGCATCTGAGAGAAAGGCATATCCTACAGCAGATAGAAAGAATGGTTAAGAAACCTTTCAAGGCTATTCCGATTCCAACCGGAACTGAGATCTGCGGAAAACAGCTATTCCATTGGCTTAACAAACTTGAGACTGTTGCCACTGAACATCAGGAGATTGAAAAATTCCTTCCCGAGATAAAAGAGAAACTTGCAGGGTTTGACAGGGAAGAACTTCTGAAAAGAGTTGTTTCGCTCCAATTTGACCGGTTCCTTGATGATTACCGCAACGGTGAAGATATTATCGATCCTGTTTCTGAAAGAGATAACAGTTTTGAACGATCAGGAAGAAGAGGTAAACATGAAGAATATCCTGGAAACTATACCAGGCTTTTTATCAATCTTGGCAAGTCTGATGGCTTTTACCCGGAACAACTTATTGAACTGGTGAACAGTAACACAAAGGGAAGAAAAGTACCAATCGGGAAAATTGATCTCCTGAAAACCTTTTCCTTTTTTGAGGTTGAAGCAAGCTATGCTGATGATCTTATCGGAGCATTAAGTAATGCAACATTCATGGACAGGAGAGTTGCTGTTGAGATTGCCCAGGAAAAAACAGATAAGCCCAGAACAGGTGGAGATTATCAGGGAAAAAGACCGGCTAAATGGTCAGACAGGAGACCTGTTAAAAGAAGCCAGGGAAGATCAGAAAGCAAAGGCAGAGATTATAAAAGAGACAGTAAATTCGGAAAAAAAGATAAGAAGAAGTACAGTCGGTAAATATTCTGTTACCTTCTATGTACTTGTTTAACTCTTTTCCTTGATATTATAGGATGTCAAAATCCATTAACCACGAAGGGGCACAAGCGTTAAGAAATAGCCCGGTGGGCTATTTTAGCGCAGTGGCCAGACTGCAGGGGTGGCTTTTACGCAAAGGTCACAAAGAACCAAAATATTAATTTCAGCTTTGTGTTCTTTGTGCCTGCTTTGTATTCTTAGTGGTTAAAAAAGACTTTTCCAACAGTCCCGGCGGGTGATAGATTAAAAAAATATTTAATAACATATATACAGAAATCCTTATATTTTATCAGAGCCTTTTGAAGGCTCTTTTATTCTTACCGCGAGAAGGATCATGGCAATAATTGCAATGGTACCACCAAATCCAAAGGCGACGGTTCCTCCATAACCCGGAATTACTTTATCAAAATAGCTGTAAAGAAACCCGAAAATAATACTTGCAGGAAGAGCCCCGAGTCCGATCGAAAAATTGAATAGCCCAAATGCTGTTCCTCTTTTCTCTTCGCCTACAAGATCTGCAACAAAAGCCTTTTCAGTTCCCTCAGTAAATGCATAGAACAAGGCATAAACGGCAAAAAGGAAAAATGTGGCAATAATCTGAAGATCAGGAGAGAGGAATACGAGGAGGGCAAAAGATAAGTAAACAAAAGCATAAATTCCCCATCCGATATTAATTACTATTTTCCTTCCGATCTTATCTGAAAGACTCCCCAGGGGAGTTGAGAAAATAACCTTTATGACATTGTAAAATACCCAAACAAGTGGAAGAAACAGGATATTGATCACCTTTGACCGAGCAGCTTCATCTCCAAAATTTGAGACCATTTTATGCAGAGGTGCTATTCCGTTAACCAGATTAACCACGGCTCCGCTTTTATGAATAGCCTCCTCAACCCTGAATAAAAGGAAAGCATCAGAAGAATTGCCCAGGGTAAACAATATCATAACTAACAAATAATTCCTGAAGTTTTTATCAAAGCTTTTTAGCGAAAAGGTAAATGGTTTTCTGGTCCCACTCTCCGGGACAGATTCTTTTACAAATAAAATAATTGTAAGCACTGCCAGTATTCCCGGTATTATGGCAAGAATGAATGTCCATCTTAATGCCAGCAGAGAATCTTTCATTCCAAAACCAATAAACAACACTAGAAGCGCTATAATAGCCAGAATAGGTCCTGCAACAGCACCTGTATTATCCATGGCCCTTTCAAATCCATACGATTTCCCTCTGATGCTTTCATCAACTGAAGAAGCTATCAGCGCATCCCTGGGAGCTGTTCTGATCCCTTTCCCTACCCGGTCAAACATCCTGACAATTATTATTTCCCATCCTGATGTAACAAGACCTGTTATTGGCCTTATAAAAGATGATATCGAATAGCCGATAAGAACCAGCATCTTTCTCTTTCCTATCTTGTCTGAAATAATTCCACTGACCAGTTTTAACATTGAAGCAGTTGTTTCAGCAACACCTTCAATTAAACCGAGCAAAATGGCACCGGAGCCCAGAGCTGCAACGTAAACCGGAACAAGAGGGTAGATCATTTCCGACGCTGCATCCGTAAACAGGCTAACGATACCCAGCATTATAACTACATGCGGAATCTTTTTTTTAGCATTACCAATCAGACTTGCTTTCAATTAATGGGAAATTAGTGATTATAAATAATCATCTTTTTAAATAATCATTGAATAAAACCTGCAGAAAGGCTTTTCCCTTTTTCTCGGCAGATTCCGGATCTTTGCCCTCACTAAGCATCGGCATCCTGCTTTTAAGATCAAAGCCAACAGCAGAACTGTCTGTAAGGAATCCGAAACCTTCATTATAAGTGTAAAAAGCAAATGATTTTGATTGATCTGACAATAAATCTTTACTAAACGGGAAAGGCCCTGGGATGCCTAGTTGATCCAATAATGTCGTCGGAATATCAACCTGGCTGCCCAGCTTCGTAATCCTTATATCTCTTTCAGATAATGCTCCTCCAATCCAAAGCATAGGAATTCTGAAAACATTCGGCTTATAATTTGGCATATCGCTGGAAATTCTTGCACAATGATCAGCTACCAGGATAATCAGAGTATTTTTCCACCAGTCGGTCCCCTTAGCCCAGTCAAAGAAAGATCCAAGAGTCTTATCGGTATAATAAACTGAGTTTTTGTATTTTGCCATGTCATCCGAGCCTTTAAAGACCGGTTCCATTGGAACATCAAATGGTTCATGGCTCGACAAAGTAAGAACGACTTTGAGAAAAGGTTCTTTGACACTCTTCATAGAATCCTTAAGAGTTTGAAAAAGAATATGATCATGAACTCCCCATTTGGAATTATAATTTACCGGATCAAAATTACTTTTTGTAATTATATCATGAAACCCTGAACCAATAACGAATGAATTAAAATTTGCGAAATTAATTTCTCCTCCATACCAGAATGAACTGTGATAACCATTATCAATCAGGATCTTAACAAGACTCGGCAAAGATTGGCTTTTCTTTGGCTCTTTAATTATTGACTGTGCCGGCTGAGCAGGATAACCATCAAGTATTGCAGGGATTGCCTTGTCGGTTCTGGTTCCTGATGCATAGAAATCTGTAAAGAGAATTCCCTCCCTGGAGTATCTGTTAATATTCGGAGTAACCAAAGAGTCCCCGCCAAGCGGTCCAATAAGATAACCGCTGAAACTCTCAAGCACGATTATTATAATATCAGGTTTGGAAGTGTTCAGAACTTTCTCCGGGAATCCCTTTTTAAGTGTAAGTGAATCAACAATGCTCTTTGCAACCGAAAGATCACCGAATTCATAAGGATTCTTAACAGGCTTTTGAGTAAATGCTGAAGTGCCAACATTCCAGACGGCATTAATTGCCGTATGATTCAGGAACATTTTTTTACTGAAATAGACTGCTCCCGCATTAATCGGAGCTACTCCAAATCCTCCCCGGATAGGTATAATAAGAGATCCTGAGAGAATAATGAAGAAAAGTACTGCCGGAATAAGATACCGTACCCTTTCAAAATTACTGAATAATCTGTCAATTAGCTTGTTATAGAGATATATTGAGACAGAAGCAACTAAACCTATTGTTATCAAAAACATAATAATTTTCAATGTACTTACCGAAGCCATCGCCTCACCCGGTGTTTTCAGATATAACATAGGAGTGTAATCCATCCTGAATCCCCAATAGGAATAAAGATTTGCATCAGAAACTATTATTATAGAGGAGAAGATAATCAGGATGTATGAATACCATTTTATAACTATCCTGTACCAGCTGCCATTAAAATAGACACCAGGGATTAATAGCAACAAAGGAATGATTAAGTAATAACCAGTTGTTGAGATGTCAAGTTTCGCACCATGCCAGAAAGTTCCTAAGAGATCACCAACATCATTTTGAAATGAAGAATGGTACTGCATTAATATGAAAAACAGCCTGGCCATAATGAAAAATACAAGCCAGTAAAATGCGTAGTAACCAATTGCAATGAGTCTTTTCTTCATGACTGAAATTAAATATTCTCAACAAATGTGACAACCTTTGTATTTCTGTAATAAAATATCAATGATATGGTTATAACAATCATCCCTGAAATGGTAATCCATTCGGGATGTTCATCCGGTATAAGCAGCCAGCTTAATATAGCCCCGGCAACAGGAGTAATAAATTTCCATAAATTCAATTCTGATACTTTAACACCTGGTCGTTGAAGTAATTTATACCATATTGAAAATGCTGAAGCTGCCATAAAACTTAACCATAATAAAATCATCCAGTATCTCACTGGCATTGGCCCACTTGATCTAATCTCCACAGGAATTGAAATAAGGTAAAGTATTATACCTCCTAAAAATAAGGATGATGAACTCAGAACGAATGGGTTGATATCCTTGCTTTTCATTGATATGATAACATTACTTGCTGCAGTCGCAATATTGCCAACAAGGATCATCAACACTCCCAGAAGTTCGAGAATGGTTCCTAATTTGAAAGCCTGTCTTCCGACACTGATAAGAATAACACCTGAGATGCCAAAAATAATTGTAACAATTTTTTTCTTCGAAAGCTTATCATCTTTATGCATAATTGCGGCAACGATAGCAATTATAAGTGGTTGTGCTCCATACACAACAGCTCCAAGTGCACCGGGGATAAGCTTCAGGCCCTGATAGAAAAGCGAATAATTAATCACTATCTGCAGTGTTGTTACCCATGCAATCACTTTCCAGTGAACTCTGATCATTTTTATATACACTGCAGGTCTTACTGTAAAAGGAAGAATCATGAGTCCGGAAATAATAAACCTTATCCCGGCAAAATGAAACGGAGTATCAAATTGTAAGCCAAGCTTTATTCCTGCATAGGCAGTGGACCATAACAGACAGGCAATAATTGCCCAGAAAATAGTGTTCCCTTTACTGTACAATCAAAAACATTTAGTCATCAAATATCAGAAAAAAAATCATTTTTCCACTATTCAACCATCAGCCTGAAATATCTGTTTGGATGACTGGCTTGAATTTAATATTTTTGCTTGTTATTCAACATGTTAATAATGACAATTGCAGAGTATATTGCGAATCAATTATTTACTAATGGTGTCCGGTATGTATTCGGCATTCCGGGAGGACCCTCAATACCTTATCTTGAAGCGTTCAAAAATGCAGGCATCGAGTTCATACTCACCTCTAATGAAGCTTCAGCAGGGATCATGGCAGATGTAACAGCCAGACTAACAGGTATTCCCGGCATTTGTCACGCCACATTTGGACCTGGAGCGACAAACATCTCAACCGGTGTTGGAGGAGCTTTACTCGACAGGTCTGCGGTTATTGTATTAACGAGTGAGATGAGTGATGTAATGCTCAACCGGACAACCCAGATGAATATCGATCATCAGAAACTGTTTTCACCTATAACGAAAGCAACTTTCAGATTGAATGCAGAAAACGTTGTGGAGGTAATGGCATCAGCACTAAGGATATGCAAAGAGTCATATCCAGGTCCTGTACATATTGGACTTCCGGCAGATATTTCTGATATTGAGATAAGTATAACATCACCGGAAGGATATTTTACGGAACATGGTTATTATCAGAATAATATTCAAAAGGTGATCGACCTGCTTGAAAAATCACGTCGCCCTCTTATAGCTTTAGGTCTTACGGCAGCCAGGCTCGGTCTGAAAGAGAAATTACTTTCATTTCTTGATGTATATAAGATTCCTGTGGTAATAACTCCTATGGCAAAAGGAATTATCCCTGAAGATCATCCATGTTATGCCGGTGTATTATTTCATTCATTGAGTGATTATCTCGAAGATATATACGAAAAGTCTGATTTGCTTATAGGCATTGGCTACGATCCAGTAGAATTTAATTACGAAGCATGGATGCCCGATGTACCGCTGCTCCATTTCGATACCAGGGAAACAGATATGCCATCAAATTCAAAATTCACTCAATTTGTGGGAACAGATGAAGAGTGGTTTGCTATTCTTAAGAACCTTAATGCAGGTTCATTGATATTTGAGGAAGCAGTCATTAAAGGGATTCGCGATGAGATGGCTTCGGTTTTCAATGGTTTTACCAATCATTTCGGACCTGCAGCAGCACTCAGAGTCCTTCAGGATGAATTGCCTGAAGACTCGATCCTTACTTCCGACGTGGGTTCGCATCTTCATCTCATTGGACAATTCTGGAATACATATGAAAAGGGTAAACTGATAATTACCAATGGCTGGTCATCAATGGGTTTTGGGATTCCTGCTGCTATGGCTGCCCAGATGAATAATCCTGAAGCTACTGTAGTATGTGTTACAGGCGACGGCGGATTCCTTATGATGGCAGGAGAGCTGGTAACCATAAGAAGATATAACCTGCCGGTTATTGTTGTTGTCTTTTCTGATGGTGAGCTCAACCTTATTAAAGTAAAACAGTCATGGAAAGAACTTCCAGCTTACGGCACATTGCTCTATCAGGGCGATCTCTTTGGATCAGATATTTTTTTGGGGATTAAAGTATTAAGAGCTGATTCCCTTGAAGGAATGAGAAAAGTAACTATAGAGGCTCTTTCGGTGAATGAACCGGTTATTATTAATGCTGTTATTGATCCTGAAGATTATAAATGGCTCATTGTAAGGCGTTGAATTTTTTCCCGCTGTTCCGATAGCTATCGGAATCGCTGACCTGCAAGCCGGTAGGCAGGTTTTCGCAGATTTCAATTGGGGATCAGCGTCAATCTGCGTTATCTGCGGGAAAATGGTATCGTGGTTTAGTTAGAGATATAATCTTTAAAGTCCTCTCTAAGAATAGAATAGATGCAACTATCCTTAATAATCTCGTTTTTGATTATACTTTTCTTCAGAGTGGCTTCAAGTTTTAAGCCTGCTTTCTCAAGAGCTCTTCGCGAACCGATGTTATCTGAAAATGATTCTGCATATATTCTGACTATATCAAAATTCCTGAAAGCATAGGATATTACTGCCTTAATTGCTTTTGTAGCAATACCTTTTCCCCAGAAATTTTCAGAGACGAAAAAACCAATTTCAAAGTTTCTTCTGTAGATATTAGACTTGGTAACAATACCAATGCTTCCTACCACCTGATTACCGGTCGTTACAGCAAAAAATCTGGGTGGATTATTTTCAGGTAATATCAGATTAAGCCAATCCTGAGCATCTTTTACTGAATAAGGATTCGGCAACCCGTCTCGAATATTGTCAGCAATCTTTTTATTATCGGCTACCAAAGCCAACTGGATGGCATCACTGAAAGCCCAGGGTCTGAGAACAATTCCTTCAAAAGAAATCTCCATTAAATATTTTAGTTTTTCTTCTCTTTTTTGGGTTTTACTTCTTTCTCTTCCTTTACTTCCTTCTTCTCTTTTATTGCTTTAGCAGGTTTCGCTTCAGTCTTTTCTTTTACAATTTTTGTCTCTTTCACTTTTACAGCAGGTTTTGCCTCTTTTATTGCTGCTACTTCTTTAACTTCCTTAATTTCCTTAATTTCAACTACTTCTTTTTGCTCCTTTTTTTCTTTTGAAGGCTTCTTATCTTTAGGTTCCTTTGTCTGAACCTCTTTAAGGGGTTTCATTACCGGTTTGTCATTTTTTTTCCGGGGACGCCTTACACCATAAGATCCAAGTATAATTTTACCGCGTCTAGTTTTTTTATCACCTTTTCCCATGTCAATTTGATTTGATTAGTTTTATTACCCATTTTCAGAGTGGAAGCAAAGTTAATAAAATTCTTTATTTTTATTCAATATTTTTTGAGTTTCAATAAACAAACCAGGAAACAAGGAGTAATAAATAAATGTTATGACATATTGCGAATATATTACCACAATCACAGGAGACCAGCTTTCTCTCCATAAGGAATACCACGATAATCATTACGGGTTCCCTATTGAGAAAGATGATGAACTCTTTGAAAGGCTGATGTTCGAAATTAACCAGGCCGGGCTTAACTGGATACTGATCCTTAAAAAGCAGCACAATTTCCGCAAAGCTTTCGACAATTACAAAATTGAGGAAGTTGCAAAATATGGTGAAAAAGAATTTCAGCGCCTAATGAATGATCAGGGAATTATCAGGAATAAACTGAAAATAAATGCCGCTATTGAAAACGCAAAATTTATACTAAAAATCAGGGAAGAAACAGGTTCATTCAGGAAATGGCTGGATATTCAATCAGAAAAAACCGGTTCACTTGAAGAATGGACAAAGCTGTTCAGGAAAAACTTTAAATTTACTGGCGGAGAAATTGTAAATGAGTTTCTTATGAGCACAGGATACCTGCCAGGTGCACATAGTCCTGAATGCCCTGTATATGAACGTATTAAACTACTAAAAAATAATTTATGAGAAGAAGCGAAAGAGAAGTATCTGATATTGAAGTGATTGAAGAAATCATTAAGAAAGCTGATGTATGCAGAATAGCCCTCGCTGTTGATAATATCCCGTATCTTGTCACTATGAATTTCGGATATTCCAATGATCAGGAACAAAGGCTCTTTTTTCATTGTGCAAATGAAGGGAGAAAACTTGAAATGATCAGAAAGAATAAATATGTCTGTTTTGAAATGGACATTGAGCATCAGCTATACATGAGACCAGGGAAGGATGGCAGAAAGGGATGCAACTGGGGAATGAAATACAGAAGTGTAGTCGGATATGGAAATATTTCAATTATCACTGAAAAGGAAGCAAAAAAAACAGGGTTAGATTGCATAATGAAGCACTATGGAGATGAAAATGAATATATTTATGATGAGAAAGTGCTTGCAAATACAACTGTTTTAACTCTGTATATCACTGAAATAACAGGTAAAAAGAAGTGAATCAGGTAAAGTTAATTTCAGAAGTTTGTTATGCTCACAAATATTTTATACAACCAATCTACTTATTGAACAACTTATGAGGAAAAGATTGCTCTTTCTGATTCTTATGGTTTTTGCAGGAACATTGATCTTACATTCCCAGGAACCAAAGATAATTCTTACACCTAAATCAGGACCGGAACCCCGGATTAACGGGACAAAAATATTTGGTGTAAGGCCTGGTTCTCCGTTTTTGTTTACAATACCTGCAACGGGAAAGCGACCAATGAAATATCAGGTATTGAATCTTCCGGACGGACTGAAATGTGATCCGGAAACCGGGCAAATAAAAGGAACTATCGATAAGCCCGGTGAATATCTTACAATTTTCAGGGTTTCAAATGAGCTCGGATCTGCTAAAAGGGAATTTAAAATTGTTTGCGGCGATAAGCTTGCGCTTACTCCTCATATGGGATGGAACAGCTGGTATGTCTGGGAAAATCATGTAAACGATAAAATTATGCGTGCTGCAGCTGACGCTATGGTAAGTTCAGGAATGATTGACCATGGTTATATGTATGTCAATATTGACGATTGCTGGTCAGCTAAACCTGGATCAACCGACTCTACATTGCTTGTGGAACCTCGTGACAAGAGCGGAATGATCAATTCCAACAAGAGATTTCCTGATATGAAAGCTCTGACTGATTATATTCATTTGAAAGGATTAAAAGCAGGTATTTATACATCCCCGGGTCCGCTTACCTGTGCGGGTCATGTCGCTATATACGGATATGAGGAACAGGGTATAACCAGGTTTGTGCAGTGGGGATACGATTTTTTAAAATATGACTGGTGTTCTTATGACAATATTGGAAAGAGAGATAACCTGAATGACCTTCAGAAGCCGTACATTTCTGTAAGTGAAATACTTAAGAAGCAAAAACGTGATATTGTCCTCAATCTATGCCAATATGGAATGGGCAAAGTATGGAAATGGGGAAAACAAGTCGGCGGCCAAAGCTGGAGGACAGCAGATGATCTCGGAGGTTCATTCGAAGGTATCGGGACAGCTCTTTTCTCGGATGGATTTGATGTCTACAGCAGGGATAGTCTGCATCTTTATGCAGGACCAGGAGGATGGAATGATCCTGATTATCTCCTTCTGGGTTACCTGAGCAACTGGAAAGGAAAGACAGTTCCAACACCTCTTACTCCAAATGAACAGTACACCCAGGTTTCGCTCTGGAGTATTGTTGCTGCTCCGTTGATCTTCAGCGGCGATATAAGCCGTTTGGACGACTTTACTCTTAGCCTGCTAACTAACGACGAAGTGATCGAAGTCGACCAGGATCCACTTGGAAAACCAGGCTACAGAGTAGCTAAGGATGGCATGATGGAGGTATGGGAAAGGCATCTGGAAGATGGATCGCTTGCCCTTGGTTTATTTAACAGAAGTGAAAATGAGACAAATGTAACCGCTTACTGGAGTGACCTGGGGATATCCGGGAAACAAAAAGTCAGGGATCTTTGGAGACAAAAGGATCTTGGAGGATTTAAGGATAAATTCACCTCCAGTGTACCCAGACATGGTGTTTTTATGATCAGAATGTGGCCTTTATCTCAAAAATAATTGATTGAATAATTCAATTGCTAAGATCTTTGTGAAACTCTTCAGCTTAAAATAGAGTACCTTGCATTTTTTTTAAAATACCTATTATGCAAACATTAAACGATTTACGTCTGGCTGTCCTGATTGACGCCGACAATATACCATATAGCAATGTTAAAGGCATGCTTGAAGAGATAGCCAAGTATGGGACACCGACTTTTAAAAGGATCTACGGAGACTGGACAAAACCGACCATCTCGGGCTGGAAATCAGTGCTACTTGAAAATGCGATAACACCTATCCAGCAATATAGCTACACAAGGGGTAAGAACTCAACTGATTCAGCACTGATAATTGACGGCATGGATATTCTTTATTCCGGGAAGGTCGATGGGTTTTGTATTGTTTCGAGCGACAGTGATTTTACACGACTGGCAACAAGGTTAAGGGAAGCCGGGATGAAAGTAATCGGAATTGGTGAGAGAAAAACTCCGCATCCTTTTATTGTGGCCTGCGATAAATTTATCTATCTGGAAATCATCGCATCGTCAACAGCAGCTCTCGATTCTGCACCTGAGGTCAGGAAAAAAGGAAAGCCTGTTGTGAAAAAGAAGAAGAAAGAAGACCCCGAAACACAAACCCCAGCTAACATAGTCAAAAGACTTATTGCTTCATCCATAAGTGATATAGCTGATGAAAACGGTTGGGCATATCTCGGTGATGTTGGCAACCTGATACTCAAAAAACAGCCCGATTTTGATCCCAGAAACTTCGGGTTTCCGAAACTTACGCCGCTTATCAGATCTCTGGATTTTGAAATAGATGAAAGAGAATCGGGGCAGAACCACATAAAACACATATATATCAGAAACAGGAAGATATGAAGGGGGGATTGGGTTAAGGGGTGAATGAGGTGCCTTTGTGGCAAAATAAAAAGATACAATCGAACAAAATAATTAGATCAAATGTTTAATGGTTCAGACAGTCATAATTTGACCGGAGGTTACTTTTTTCACTTTTGGAATGTCTTAAATGCCAAAAAGTTATTTAAATACAATATAATATGGATATTTATTTTTTGTTTTCAAAAATAAGTATGACCTTTGTCCCTGTTTTATAAATACTTTAATTATTTGAATTATGAACATTTACGTAGGAAGTCTTCATTTTAAAATGAGTGAAGCAGAATTAAAAGAAATCTTTGAAGAGTATGGCGAAGTAACATCCGCAAAAATCATTATTGACAAGTACTCTGGGAAAAGCAAAGGATTTGGTTTCGTTGAGATGCCGAATGATGCTGAAGCAAAAAAAGCTATCGAGGAATTAAATGGAGCTGAAGTTAGCGGTAGAAACATTATCGTTAACGAATCTATCGAAAGGACTGACAGAAGAAGTAATTTCAGAGGTGGTGATAACAACGACCGCAGAGGTGGTAGCGGTGGTGGGAATAGAAGAGATAACTACAGGTAGGTAACAAATTCTAAAACTATGAAAGGTACTGTTAAATGGTATGACAGAGTAAAGGGTTATGGATTCCTTCAGACAGAAGATGACAAGGATATCTTTATCCACCGTTCAGGTTTAGAGGTTTCCCATACCGAACTTGAGGCAGGTCAGGCAGTAGAATTTGAAATTGAACAGAGAGAAAAAGGACCGGTTGCCATTAAAGTTAAAAAAGTAGATTAATCTTACTCAAATTAATACCAGAGAGGCTGTAACAGAAATGTACAGCCTCTTTTTTTTACAAATTACAGGGATACGCCATGGCGTGCCCCTACTGGTATCCCCATTGTTATTGCAGGGTCATGCCATGGCATGACCATTAAAATTTATTTCTTTTTCTGGTCCTCAGTTCTGTATTCCGCTTTCTCCTTCTGATCCTTAACCATCTCTTTCGGGTCATCAAGTTCAGGGGATTCTTTGAGAGATTTCCAGTCAAATTTTTCATCAAGCGGTGTTAAAGCCTTTTGCGGATCAAATACCCTGATATCTGCCGGTAAAGCTGTATAGGGAGTAAAGTCAGGAACACCGGTAAACATATCTGACAAGTCGGTTGCACCTGCATCGTACTGGTTCAGATAAGGAAGTCCAAGTATATTCCAGAAAGTTTTAAAGATACTTCCAAAGCTGTAATGAACCTTACTCACATAATCTTTCTTAGCCCATGGAGAAACCACCATCAGCACACTTCTGTGTGCATCAATATGATCTACTCCATTCTGGGCGTCATCTTCAGTTATAACAATAGCCATATTTTTCCAGTAAGGCGTGTGCGACAGATACTCCACAATTCTGCCTACTGCCAGGTCGTTATCGGCCATATAACTTTCCCTGAAAGGATAGCCAGCTTCGGGACGCTCATTGGCTCCATGATCGTTAGGGATAATAACAGTTAACATCAGAGGCATCTTTTTCCCGTTACCCATCCATTTATCTTCAAATTCTCTGATAAACTGGCTTATCCTGAACTGATCGGGAATTGCCATATTGAATGTGGCGTATTGTCTTGAACTCCTGCTGAAGATAGGAGCCGGAACAGGAAAATTTGCAAATTGTTTGATACCAGTATATTTGTACGAATTATCATAAAAAGCAGGTTCAAACATAACGCTGAAACCAAAATTAAAAAAGTCTATTTTATTCCGTTCAAGATGATCCCACATGGAACCTGATTCATTATAGTCTTCAGGATAAATTGCTCCGGCGGATCCATTCATGCCCAGACTTCCCGGAGCTTTTGAAGTCGGCTTATATTCCCTGTTGCCGCCATAACTTGCAGGAGTACAAGTCTCCACCCATTCATTCGGATAAGTGTTCACCAGCCATCTGTGCCCGTCGGCTGATACATCAGAGTCAACATAGAAATTATCGCCAATGGCAAATTGCCCTGCCAGTTTATGGTGATTAGGCATGATGGTGGCATTTTCAACTTTAATTTTATGTGCCCTGTTTGAAAAGGAAATATTATGGCCATAACGTGCAATCGAAGCGTCGCCATTCCCCTTCTTAATCTGCCCGAATATTTCATCGTATGTACGATTCTCCTTGGAGATGAAAACAATGTGTTTAATTGGCGACTCTTTCTGTCCTCCATAAAGAGGCACAGGATTATTGATACGTGTTATTAAAAGATCTTCAGCTCTTTGCTTAAGAAAATTATTGCTTATTACCCGTGAGGTCATTTTTATCAGCTCTTTTTCAGAGGGAATCTCAATTAAAGAAACTGTACCATTCATCAGATTTCCGATATATGTTCCTTCCCCACCCTCTTTAAAATCCTTCCCCCCGTTTGGCCCGCTTCCATAACCTTTGGCATTTGTAACAACTATGTTCTTTCCATCTGGAGTAATCTTTAATTTTGAGGGAAACCAGCCTGTCGGAATATGTCCTTCCACTTTAAACGAAGGAATGTCAATCACCCCGATTGCATTAATTCCAGCCTCTGCAACGAATAGTTTTTTTTCGTCGGGAGAAACTGCAAGGCCAAACGGGATTACTCCCCTGAAATGTTTCAGTGCCTCATCAGGTTTTAAATAAATCTCCTTAACAATAGAGTCAGTTTTAATATCAATTACAGTTATGTTATCATTATTGCCGTTGCTTGTAAAGAGCCAATCCGAAGTAGCAACAAGGGAATTAGGACTGGATCCTCCAACAGCAGGAATACCTTCAACCATCTGTCCGACAAGGTTTCCGGTTTTTATTCTTGAAATAACTTTTGGATTGTCAATATCTTCAATTGAAATTGCCCATACTGAGAATGCTTTATCACTATTGGGGTCGCCCAGACCCGGAATTACGAGTGAGTCGATAGTAATTCCGTTTTTCATTTCATCTGTATTATATCCGAAAGCAGGAAATGAGAGTGCTCTTTTATAATCGGATTTCCCTTCTATATTGCCTATTTTGCTATACTGGAACATCCCCACATTAGCAACAAAAACCTTTTTTTCATCGTGGCTGAGCGCGACGCCAAAAGGATAACGGCCGACAGGCACAGAATTAATTACCTGCATTTTCCTGGTATCAACAATTACCAGCCGGAAATTTATCTGATCGACCGCAAAAAGATAGATGCCATCATGCGACAAAACCATATCACCAATATAACCATCAGGAAATTTTTCACCTTGCACAGATAAAGAACAATCCACCGAGTCGATCTTATTCCCGGTAATGAGATCAAAAACTAGTATGCTGTTATCCTGACCTGCAGCAACATATACCTTCTTGTTATCAGGAGAGATTGCCAGACCCATAAATACAGATTCAAGCACACCTGCGTTGCTGGAATATCCTGGGGGCACCTGTCTGATTTCGGGAGAGGAAGTAAGATTATGGATAATCGAAATTGAAAGAGGGCTGACACCTGAATTGGCAGTGACTGCAATTTCACCGTCACCACTAAGTGCAAGTCCGAATGGATGAGGAGCTACAACAAGACTTTTGCCTGAAGGTGTAAGTAACCGACCGTTGGGAAGCACTGTTGTACCGTTTCTATTGATTTTGGTATATAAGCTTCCGGCAGGAGCTGAGAGAACATAAAGTTGGGTTTTGATGGTCTTGCAGGCGTGAATGATCAGAATCGATAAGAATAGTAAAACCAATAACCTGATACGTTGCATATTACTGATTATTAGAATATAACAATATTTTGCATTTATTATGACTTATTTCATCCTCCCTCCAATTGCCCCCAACCCTCCTAAAGGGAGCTTATAGTCAAGCCCTATTTAGCCTCCCTTTAGGGTGTATGGGTGGCAAAACCAAAGAAAAGGTCGATAATATTCTCTGGTAAAAATATTTATTAGAAGATTGATCTACGCCAGCTTCCAACCCTTCCTGTATTCATAATGCATCAGTTTTGTTGCGGCACCATCGGTATCATCAATAAAGGTTTCTGTTGATGGATTCCATTTTATCGTCCTTTTCAATGAACATGCGATATTACCAAGGTTACATACGGTGCAACTGCTGTGACCAATTTCAACAGGAACAACCGGATCTTTTCTCATACGGACAGATTCAATAAAGTTCAGCTGATGAGGAATTCTTGTTTCATAAGGTCCTTCCACCTTAGTCGCAGATGCAGGAAGTGCTAGTTTATCATCAGATGCTTTGAAATATCCCCTTGACACTTCTATCCAGCCTTTTTCGCCCCAGAACTTAACACCTTTAGTCTTCTTGGTATCGAAAGGTTCTGAAGTCATTATAACGCCGTTTGCATATTTAAATGTCATATATTCGGTTCCGTCACCAATCGGAGATGCTTCAACCGGTCCATTCTTGTCCATGCCGAGACCCCACTGGACTATGTCAAACATATGAGCGCCCCAGTCAGTTGTAAATCCGCCGCCCATCTCTTTATACCAGCGCCATGCACCCCAGATCTTCTCATTCTGTTCCGGTTCGAGTGTTATGGGAGGATCGAGCTGATTATTGAAATGAATAGGGTTCGGAAGTGATCCAAGCCATAGATCCCAGTTCAGATCTGCAGGAATTGGTTCTTCTGGAAGGTTATAAGGAGTCGGAGGTGCGCCTACATAGGCATTGACTTTTGTTATTTTTCCAATTGCCCCTTCCTGAACAAGTTTCACAGCATGCTGAAATTCAGCTGAAGATCTCTGCTGACTTCCAAGTCCGAAGATTCTTTTAGTTTCCCTGACAACCTTTTTCAGCTCCTGCCCCTCCTTAATAGTAAAAGTCATAGGTTTTTCCAGGTAAACATCCTTCCCCGCTTTACACGCAGCAATTGCTATTCTTGCATGTGAATGATCGGGAACTGCAATTACGACGGTATCAATATCCGGTCTGTTTAAGAGATCCTCGAATTTTTCGTATGTTTCAACTTTTGCCTCCTTCCCTGCTTTTGTATAGAAGGCGTTAACCCGTTTCTCAAACCTTTTACGTTTTACGCCGTAAACGTCGCATCCTGCCAGAACTTTTACGCCGGGTATCTGAAGAAACCCGTTAAGCAGGAACATTGATTGCTGCCCCATGCCGATAAATCCAAGCCTGATATCTGCAACTGCAACTGATCTGGAACCCTCAAATAAAGGTAATTTGGAAGAAGAAATAATTTTTGGGAGTATCATTGCACCAGCAAGACCGGCAATACCGGAATTCAGGAACTGGCGCCTTGACCATGTTTTTTTTTGATCTTTCATAGAGGTCATTATTAATTATTAGATAGATTAATTTTTGATCAATTCGCAAGGTATAAAAATAGTAATTTTCTTCTCACACCGATGAATCAGCAGGTCACTAAAACCTCCCGAAAATCGAATATTTTTCAGTATTGCAGAAAATCGAGGAGTAAAGAAAAAGACCCTGATTATTGGTCTCCAGTCTTCTTTCGAGATGAAGTACGGGCTGCTCCTTTTTCAAATGGAGAAGCCTGCTAATTTTGGAAGTTGCCGGAATTGCCTTGATCCTTTGAACACCTCCTTTTATCTCAATGCGGTAATTATCTCTGAGTATCTGGAAAAGAGATCTGTTCTCAAACTGCCGGGCGGTGATTCGAGGAAGGTTTATATTGGCAATATAACTGATATCATAAAATATAGGAACATCATCAAGAAACCTGACCCTTTCCATATAAATGCACCCCGATTCATTTTCAAGATTGGTGAGGGAGAACATAAAATCAGCAGGCCATTGCATCAGTACAGGCTTTACAATTATCAAAGTTTTCAGTTTCCGGTCACCTACTGCCGATGTGGTTCCCGAAACCGAAAGTATGCCAATCTCTTTTGGAAGGTGATGAATAATACTTCCCTTCCCCTGATGCTTTATAATGTATCCTTCATTTGCCAGGGTACTGAGTGACTGACGTACTGTTGGTCGGGTCATGCCATATAAGTGGCATAGCTCATTCTCAGATGGAAGCAGATCTCCTTCCTTGTAAACACCATCTGAAATGTGTTTCCTGAGAATCTCATAAAGCTTCCTGTATTGAGGTATGGTTTTCGTGGTAACCATATATGATATAAATAGAAATAAATAGTAAATATATATACTTTTACTTGTAAATACAAGTTAAATAATATATTTTTGTAATCATTGATTTATAGCCACATCTGTAAAACACTACAATAGTTTAGCTTACTTATTATAACAAGTTATAAAAGGAAAATGGAAATAAGAAAAGGGAAAGGATGAAGACGTCTGGTTAAAAGCCCCTTAGTGTACCTTAGTGAACACCTTAGTGACCACACAAAGTAACACAAAGGATATATCGTCAAAGTAATATCATAAAAACTACGAATAGATGGCAACAGCAGTAATAATGCCAAAACAGGGTCAGTCGGTCGAAACATGTATCATAACCAAATGGTTCAGGAATAAAGGAGATAAGGTATCTGTTGGAGATATATTGTTTTCATATGAAACAGATAAAGCATCCTTTGATATCGAATCACCTGTTGATGGCGTATTACTTGAAATCTTTTTTGGCGATGGCGCAGAAGTCCCTGTTCTTGTTAATGTTGCCGTTATAGGTAAAACTGGTGAAACAACAGATTCATTCAATCCTTCCGTATTGCCCCAAAAAGCATCTACAGTATTTAAAACCTTCACTGCTATAGAAACTTTAGAGACTGCAGAGACTTTAGAGTCAGTAAAGACCTCAGAAGGTCAAAATGACAATAACAATAAGATCAGGATTTCCCCCAGAGCAAAGCGGTTGGCTGAGAAAAAAGGTATTAAATACAAACAACTTCAGGGATCGGGACCAAATGGAAGAATTATAACCAGGGATATTGAAAAAGCATTTTCCGGTGATTCCGGTGTATCGATAAAGATTCAAACTACAGGAGAAGAATTTACGGAACAGCCACTGAGCAATGTACGGAAACTGATCGCCAAAACCATGCACTCTTCACTTCAGAATTCTGCCCAGTTAACACATCATATGAGTGCTGATGTTCGTTCTCTGCTGGAGGCAAGACAAAAAATCAAAAGCAATCTTCTTAAGGATAAAAATCAGCAGGATATCACGCTAAATGATATGGTTTGCTGGTGTGTAATCAGAGCGCTTGAAAAATTTCCGGCAGCCAACAGCCACTTTCTTGAAGACCGTATCAAAACGTTCCATAAAGTACATCTCGGACTCGCAGTCGACACTCCACGGGGACTCATGGTCCCGACAGTGAAAAATGCAGGGGATATGGATATTGTAAAACTTTCAAAAGAGCTAAAATCAGTCGCAGAGGCATGCAAGAAGGGTAATATTGATCCCGAATTGATTCAGAGTACATCTGCCACTTTTACAGTCTCCAACTTAGGTAACTATGGCGTTGAAATGTTCACTCCCGTAATCAATCTGCCACAGGCCGGAATACTCGGCGTATGCACAATTATAAACCGTCCGGCCAGTATCGGTAATAACATTTTCGGTTTTGTACCCTATATCGGTCTTTCGCTTACCTACGATCACCGGGCAATTGATGGTGGACCGGCTACTTTATTCCTTAAAGAGATCAAAGAACAGATAGAAGCATTCAGATATTAAGAAAATGAAAGGGAGAAGAGGCGAAAAGGAGAATGGGGGAATGAAAATGGAACGCATACTGCACACCAAAAATTCAGATGTAAGATATAAAGATAAAAGTAGAGAATATGCCGAAAAGTCAAAACATCAATCCGAAAGTTGTACGTAAGCCACAATTTATTGAATTCGGGAAAATTCCTGTAAACCAGTATAATAAGACTATTGAAGAGGAGAAAAAAAATTTCAGCAGTGAAGATTTTATAAGGATTTATCACGATATGGTGGTTATCAGGGAATTTGAGACAATGCTCAATCTCATCAAGACTACCAATGAATACAATGGAATACCTTACAATCATCCGGGACCGGCTCACTTATCTATCGGTCAGGAGGCAGCTGCAGTAGGAATGGCATATACCCTGGGCATTGATGATTATATTTTCGGATCACATAGAAGCCATGGAGAGATTCTCGCAAAAGGTTTATCGGCTATTCATCGTCTCGATGAAGACACCCTTTATTCGGTAATGAAGACCTTCTTTGGTGGATCTGCACTCAAAGTTGTTGAAAAAGGGTTTCAGGGGAGCATAAAAGATCTGTCAATCAATTTTCTGGTCTACGGTGCTTTAGCTGAAATTTTTGCGCGTGAAAACGGGTTCAACAAAGGACTTGGCGGATCAATGCATGCATTTTTCACACCTTTTGGTATCTATCCTAATAATGCAATTGTCGGAGGATCAGGTGACATTTCAGTTGGAGCTGCACTTTATAAGAAGATAAACCGCAAGCCAGGCATAGTGGTATGCAATATCGGAGATGCATCAATGGGTTGCGGACCTGTTTGGGAAGGAATATGCTTCGCCACAATGGACCAGTACAAGACGCTCTGGGATGGAGAATACAGAGGCGGACTACCCTTGATATTCAATTTTATGAATAATCTTTACGGTATGGGCGGCCAGACTTGTGGTGAGACAATGGGATTTGACATTCTTGCAAGAGTCGGAGCCGGCATAAATCCCGAATCGATGCATTCGGAACGTGTTGATGGCTATAATCCTCTCGCCGTTATTGACGCTTTCAGACGGAAACAACAGATAATAAAGGAAAAAAGGGGACCTGTTCTTTTAGATACTCTCACATACAGAATAAGCGGGCATTCACCTTCAGATGCTTCCTCTTACAGGTCAAAAGAGGAAATTGAAGCCTGGCAGCAGGAGGACTCAATTATATCTTATGGCAAAACATTGGTTCTTGCAGGTTTAGCCAAGCAGTACCAGCTTGAAAATATAACCAGGGAGACGAAAGAGCTTTTGACTCAAATACTTAAACTAAGTATTAATGATGAGCTCTCGCCAAGACTCAATCTAAAAAAAGACCCTGATTTAATTGGAGGCATGATGTTTTCAAACGGGTCAGCCGATAAAATGGAAGAAGGAACTCCTGAGGTACTCATGCCTATTGAGGAAAATCCGCATGTCAAGTCGTTGAAAAACAAGGAGAGGTTTTACTTAGACAAAGAAGGAAAACCTGTTTCCAAAGCTAAGTTATATCAGTTCCGTGACGGAATTTTCGAAGCTGTCATAGACCGCTTTTACAAGGATCCCACACTTGCAGCATGGGGTGAAGAAAACCGCGACTGGGGCGGAGCGTTTGCAGTTTACAGGGGATTGACGGAAGCGCTTCCCTATCACCGCCTCTTCAACTCACCAATATCTGAAGGCGCAATTGTAGGTACTGCTATTGGTTATGGAATGTGCGGCGGACGAGTTATTGCCGAGATTATGTATTGTGACTTTCTTGGCCGTTCGGGGGATGAAGTTTTCAACCAGTTGCCTAAATGGCAGGCTATGAGCGGTAACATCATTAAAATGCCTGTCGTAATAAGGGTCTCTGTAGGTTCAAAATATGGTGCGCAACATTCCCAGGACTGGTCGTCACTCACTGCCCATATTCCGGGATTAAAAGTTGTGTTTCCTGCAACTCCTTATGATGCAAAAGGGTTGATGAATTCAGCTCTGCAGGGAACGGATCCTGTAATCTTCTTTGAGAGCCAGAGAATATATGATATCGGCGAGATGTTTCATGCCGGGGGAGTTCCTGAAGGTTACTATGAGATACCTTTCGGGGAACCTGACATTAAAAGATCAGGAGATGATATAACATTACTTTCAATAGGCGCAACATTATATCCTGTCATGAAGGTTGCAGATATTCTTAGGGATAAATACGGAATTAATGCAGAGGTTATTGATGCGCGTTCACTTGTTCCATTTAATTATGAGCTTGTTATTCAATCAGTTAAAAAAACCGGAAGGATTGTCCTCTCCAGCGATGCATCCGCACGCGGTTCATTCCTGAAGGAGATGGCACAGACTATTACTGAACTGGCGTTTGACTATCTTGATGCGCCTCCGCTTGTAATCGGATCGAGGAACTGGATAACTCCCGCTTATGAGATGGAAGAATATTTCTTTCCACAGCCCGACTGGATACTCGATGCAATTCACCAAAGAATTCTTCCACTTAAAGGACACCAAAGTAAAACTGATTATTCAGAAAAAAAATCAATTGAACTGAATAAAGAAGGTGTATAGATTGTCTTAGAAGAAAGAAAGCACAGATTTACTTCAGAATTAATTTTAATTTTTGCCTCTGATTTTGACTAAATTGCACTTTCTGAAACTATGATAACTGATAGATATGCGTAGACGGTTTTTCCTGATTTTTTTCTTCTCCAGCCTGACTATTATTGCATATAACCAGACACACAATCTGGAATTTTACCTCAGCCAGGGTATTAAAAACAGTCCATTATTAAATGATTACAGGAATCAGATCAGTTCTGCCTTTGCAGACAGTCTTATTATCCGTGCGGCAAAAAAACCGCTTGTTGAAGCAAAGTCGCAGCTACTGTATTCTCCGTCATATCACAACTTCGGTTATGATCCAATAATAACTGACGAGGGTAACTATACTGCTGTTGTTGGGGTAACACAACCTCTCTTCAACAAAAAGGAGCTAACTAATAAATATAATACTGTCGGACTTCAAAAGCAACTCGTAAGTAATTCTTCATTAATTTCATCTAACGAGTTGAATAAGCTGATTACAGAACAATATCTGACTGCATATTCAGGTTTTAGTGATTTTTTGTTCAACAAAACATTTCTTGAATTATTTAAAAAAGAAAATGAAATTGTTAAACAATTTGTAAAAAACGGAGTTTATAAACAAACTGACTATCTCGCACTGGTGGTGGAGACGCAATCTCAGGAAATACTTGTCAGACAACTTGAAAGTCAATATAAAAAAGATATTGGTTCTCTCAACGAACTATGCGGAATCGATGATTCCGCTTCTTATGAGCTTATTGTACCCGATCTGAGAATCAAGGGCAGCCCCGACATTTCGAAATCTCCTGCCTTCGTTCACTATAAAATTGACAGCCTCAGGATAGAAAATGAAAAATCAACAATTGATCTTAGGTATAAACCTAAATTCAACTGGTTCGCTGATGCCGGTTTTCTTTCAAGTAACCCCTGGAATTTTTACAGACACTTTGGCTATAGTGCCGGCGTAAGTCTGAACATTCCAATTTATGACGGAAACCAGAGAGGCATGGAAAAAGGGAAACTGGAACTCGATCAGAACACCAGGCTGAATTATGAAAACACCTATCGCAAACAGTATTTTCAACAGATACAGCAACTTTCAATCGAATTTAAAGCATTAATAGAGTTGTCAGCCAGGATGGTGGAACAAGTCGAAACAGCTAAACAGCTTGTAAATGCTCTTAAAGAACAGCTTGAATCGGGTAATATCCAGATGACTGAATACATTAATGCTGTTAAGAACTATAAAACCATAAGCAGAAACATAAACATGGTCAATGTTCAAAAGCTGCAGGTTATTAATGAAATGAATTTCCTATTAACCCAATAAAAACACATTTTGATGTTAATGAATAGAAGGACTCATTATTTCCTGTATCTGCTTATCATCGCAACAGGATTGTTATTATCCTGTAAGCAGAAAACAAAGACATCTGAAGAGGCCGGAGAAGTTAAAACCCCGGTAACAATAACTCCCGTCACATTTAAACCGGTATCATCAACAGTAGCATTACCTGCAGTTGCTACCTATATGAATAAAAGCACCATCAGGGCTACCACAACCGGAATAATTGAAAAAGTATTAATAAGCCCCGGAGAATTTATTTCAGTCGATCAGTTGCTCTTTACGATCAGGACGCGTGAAGCAATGGCCATTAATAAAAAAACACAGTTGGACACAACTTTAGATTTTAAGGGACTGATAAACATTAATTCACATAAAGAAGGAGTAATCAATTCCATCTCATATCAAAAAGGTGATTTTGTTCAGGAAGGTGATGAAATGGCAGCTGTCTCTGAACAAAACAGTCTTGTGTTCATACTGGATATCCCTTTTGAACTTGAAAAATATATTGATAAAAACAGGAACTGCAGGATCATTCTTCCGGATAACCGGCAGATAAGTGGTACAATAATACGAAAACTACCTGAGATGGATATGCAATCACAAACAATCAAATATATCATAAAACCACAATCTGCTGACCGGCTTCCTGGTAATCTCATAGCGAGCATAAACCTCGTGAAATCAACCAGTGAAAAGGCAGCTGTTCTGCCAAAACAGGCTGTGCTGGGAGATGAAACACAAACTATATTCTGGGTAATGAAGCTGATAAATGACAGTATTGCAATAAAGATCAATGTAACCAAGGGATTTGAGAATAATGAGGAAGTCGAGATAGTCAATCCTGTATTCCTTCCATCGGACAGGATTATCCTTACAGGCAATTATGGTTTGCCAGATACTGCTAAGGTTACAATAATAAAGGAATGATGGCATGAAGAATTTCTTCCTTTCATATAAGAACCCTATATCTGTCATTCTGGCCGTTATTATTGCAGGAGGTATTTTTCTATATGGACAGATTCAGGTTTCCCTATTCCCCGAGATCACTTTCCCAAAGCTAAAAGTTATTGCAGATAATGGAGAACAGCCTGTCGATAAAATGATGGTGACTGTAACCCGTCCATTGGAAGATGCTATTAAACAGGTCCCTGATCTTAAGATATTAAGAAGCACAACCAGCAGGGGAACCTGCGAGATATCTGCTTTTCTCAACTGGGGTGCAGATATAAACGTAAATCAGCAGATGCTCGAATCGCGTATCTCACAGATAAAAAATTCTCTTCCTCCGGAAACACAGATACAGATAGAAAAAATGAATCCATCTATTCTGCCTGTAATAGGATTTACTGTCGAAAGCGATAAAAAAACGCCTATCGAGCTAAACCTCATAGCAACATATATTATAAAACCCTTTTTATCTCAGATTGATGGGGTTTCATCGGTTGGTATTATAGGAGGAAAAACAAAAGAGTACTGGATTGAGCTTAACCAGCTTAGAATGAGTACGTTTTCAATAACTCCGGAAATTATAAGGGATGAACTTAATCAAAATCATTTTATTACTTCCAATGGATTTCTTTCTGATTACAGGAGACTGTACCTGAGTATTACAGATGCCGGGCTTTACACATTGAAGGATGTTGAGAATGTAGTTCTGAGGAATGATGGCAAAAGACTGATAAAACTCAAAGATGTTGCTGATATAAATGTCAGAGAGAGAACGGAGTACACAAGGATCAATGCAAACGGTCGCCAGGGTCTTCTGGTGGCAATACTTAAACAACCCGGAGCTAACCTTATTAAACTTTCGGAGAATGTTGCATCGAGGAAGAAAGAGCTCGAAAAGATACTTCCGCCTGATGTTCATGTTTCTTTATATTACGATCAGGCTGATTTTGTAAACAGGGCAATAAAAAGCGTCAACGACAGCCTCTGGTTAGGACTCCTGCTGGCACTCCTTGTGGCTATCATGTTCCTGAGGTCGTTCAGGGCCAGCGCAACCATTCTGGTAACAATTCCGGTTACTCTTCTTTTAACAATAACTGTACTCTATTGCATCGGATATACTCTGAACATAATGACATTCGGAGCTATTGCAGCCGCTATCGGATTGATCATCGATGATGCTGTTGTTGTTGTTGAACAGATACACAGGACACATGAGGAATTTCCTGATCGACAATCGAATCAGCTTGTTCACCAGGCGGTAAAATATCTTATGCCATCGATGGTTGGATCTTCAATAAGCACAATAGTGATTTTTATACCTTTTATGTTGCTCGGAGGTGTGGCGGGGGCATATTTCAATGTTCTTACAAATACAATGATCATAACTCTGGTTTGTTCCTTCTTTGTCACATGGATAGGATTGCCTGTTATTTATATCTGGTTTTCAAATCTAAGATCACTTTTCCCCGAAAAGAAAAATACAGATATTAAAACCATTAAGAAAAGAAACTGGGTAAGCTTTTTTCTCAGAAGACCTGCTATAAGCATACTTTTCATTCTGTTCCTTGTTATATCAATAATTTATATTCTTCCGCGTCTTGAAACAGGTTTTCTGCCTGAAATGGATGAAGGTTCAATTGTTCTTGATTACAAAGCTCCCCCCGGAACTTCGCTTGAAGAGACAAACAGGATACTTGTTGAGGTTGAGAAGATAATTGTAAAGATACCTGAGGTTGCAACTTATTCAAGAAGGACAGGTGCCCAGATGGGATTTTTCATAACTGAACCAAACGACGGAGATTACCTGATACATTTAAAAGATGACAGGAACAGAAGTACAGTTGATGTTATTGATGACATAAGGAAGAAGATCGAAGCAACTCAACCTGCGCTTCAGATTGATTTCGGACAGGTTATCGGTGATATGCTCGGCGATCTTATGGCATCAGTTCAGCCAATTGAAATCAAAATATTCGGAAGTGATCAGAAAACACTGAATGATCTTGCCGCAAAGGTTGGAGGTGAGGTAGAAAAAATTGAAGGCGTTGAGGATGTTTTTGACGGAGTTATTATTGCCGGACCTTCGATAGAAGTCGTTCCCGACCAAGAAAAGCTTGCCCAGTTCAAGATCTTACCCTCCTCGTTTCAGTTTCAGCTGCAGACTATGGTTGAAGGCAATATAATCGGGAGCATCCTTGAGAAAGAGCAGATGACTTCAATAAGAATGATTTATCCTAACAGTACTAAAAACAGTCTTGAAAATATCAAAAATCAGTTTGTGTTCCTTCCCGATGGAAAACTTAAACCTCTTACTACTCTTTCTGCCATAGAATTAAAGGAGGGAGTAGCTGAAATTAACAGGGATAATCTGAAAACAGTTGCTATTGTCACTGCCAGGCTGAATAACAAGGACCTTGGTTCGGCAATGAAGGAGATTCAGAAAACTATTGAATCCAAAATATTCCTTCCCCAGGGTTATAATATTGAATACGGGGGTGAATATGCGGATCAGCAAAAGTCTTTTAATGAGCTCCTGATGATACTCATATTATCAAGTCTTCTTGTATTTGCGCTTATGCTTTTTCTGTTTAAAGATTTCAGGGCAGCATGCTCCATCCTTTTTATAGCTGTTCTTGGTATATCAGGAAGTCTGATAGCGCTTTTTATTACAAATACACCACTGAATGTGGGCAGTTATACCGGATTGATAATGATTGTGGGGATAATCGGCGAGAATGCAATCTTTACATTTCAGCAGTTCACTACTAACCGTGAAAAGGGGAGCGTGGATGAATCATTGGTTTATGCAATTTCAACCAGGTTAAGGCCAAAACTTATGACTGCCCTAGGAGCGATAATTGCATTGATGCCACTGGCTATTGGCATTGGTACCGGTGCCCAGATGCATCAGCCACTTGCAATTGCAGTGATCGGCGGTTTTATAATTGCACTTCCGCTCCTTCTGATAATTTTACCAACTCTGCTCCATCTTTTATATAAAAAAGATGATAAGAAGATGATGTTAAAAGCTTAATCAGTGAGCTTATTCTGAAAACTTCTTTTTGCCACAAAGACGCAAAGACGCTAAGGGCCATAAAGAAATAATTTTTGAAGAATTTCTTTTGGTGTAACTTTGCGCCTTCGTGCCATGGTGGCATTTTTTGGTTTTTAAAGATGACAGAGGGATAAAAAAAATTAAGAAATCATAGGTATCTTTGTCTATAAATTAATTTTTTATGGAAAATGTGTTAGAGAACATAAAAGGAAAAACAGGATACATTATTGATATGGATGGTGTAATTTACCATGGAAATAAACTCCTCCCTGGTGTAACTGATTTTTTAGCCTGGCTTGAATCTTCGGGAAAGAAATATTTATTCCTCACCAATTCCAGCGAAAGGACCCCGAAAGAACTGCATGAAAAGATGAAAAGACTTGGTATTGATGTTGGCGAGGAGCATTTTTATACCAGCGCTCTGGCCACCGCCAGCTTTCTTTCAAATCAGAAACCAAACGGGAGCGCATATATAATTGGCGATGCCGGGCTCATTCACGCTCTGTACAGTGTTGGCTATAGTGTAAATAATGTGAATCCCGATTATGTTGTTGTAGGAGATACGCACAGTTATAATTTTGAAAAGGTTGAACTGGCTATAAACCTGGTGTTAAAAGGAGCAAAACTTATAGGCACCAATTCCGATATAAGTGGTCCTGTTGAAGTTGGGATAACTCCATCTACTAAGGCGCTTATAGCACCGATAGAAATTGCCTCCGGCAAGAAAGCTTATTTTGTGGGTAAACCCAATCCATTAATGATGAGAAGCGCACTTAAACGGCTTAATGTAAAAAGAGAAGATGCCATTGTTATAGGCGACAGGATGGATACTGATGTCAGATGCGGTCTGGAGTCGGAAATTGATACTCTGCTTGTTCTAAGCGGTATTACCGACCGTAATGGCATCGACCAGTTTCCGTATCGCCCAAAATATATCCTTAATGGTATAATAGACCTGGTCGGTTAACCAACTCATGGAAATAAAGGATAAATACAAGTCAGAGCGTAAGGAAGTAGCACACTTCATGCGGCGCCTATACAAACATGGACTCACAACAACTTCAGGCGGAAATATCAGTTTGCGACTGTCTGATGAGTTTATTCTTATTACACCTTCAGCTACCGATAAAGGAAGAATGAAGTGGAAAGAAGTTGGTATAGTAAATATTTTCGGAGAAAACCTTACACCTCATCTTAAACCATCAATTGAGACTGCGATGCATCTTGCTATTTATAAAAAGAAGAAAGAAGTGCTTGCTATTGTCCATGCACATCCTGTATTCGCTTCACTTTTTACCGCTATAAAGGCAAAAATAAATACCAGTCTGACAGCAGAAGCCAAAGCAATTCTAGGCGATCCGCTTTTAGTAAAATATGCGGTGATGGGATCTGCGGCTCTGGCTGAAGTAGCAGCAGAGAATATTCTGAAATCCGATATACTTCTACTTGAAAACCATGGGATCCTTACCACCGGCTCAAATCTTCTTCAGGCATTCGATAAAATTGAGGTCCTTGAAAATGCTGCAAAGATGACATTGATGACAGAAATGACTGGTAAAAAGAGACAACTCGACAAAGCAAGAATACTGGAATTAGAAAGGTTATTCAGATGATAAAGGGAGTGCTCTTTGATATGGATGGTGTTCTGGTTGATTCAGAAACATTTATCTGTAAAGCAGCAATAGTGAGCGGAATAGAATCGGGCAAAGCTGCAGGATGCAGATGTCTTGCCGTAACATCGTCCTTTGATGCTGCAGCTCTAAAAGAGGCTGATTGGATTTGTGCGTCGCTGTTGAATGTGCCTGAAGAGGTACTTAACTGGTAAGTTAAAACAAAAATATAATCTCATTAATGAAGAATTTTCTTTCTAAGTTTCCATCATTGGATCTGCTGATCAAAGAGATGAAAGGAGTCTCTTATCCGGAGTATCGCGAAGCAAACGGTCATATTCATACACCCTATTCCTTCAGTGCATTTAATGCTTTAGATACTGCATTTAAAATGGCGGTAGAAGAAAAAATAGCTGTCCTGGGCATAAATGATTTTTATGTAACCGATGGTTATAGCGCATTTCATGACGGATGTTTGATAAATAAAATATTTCCATTGTTCAATATTGAATTTATAGGGCTTCTTAAAGAAGAGCAAAAAGAAGGTATCAGGATAAATGATCCGAACAATCCCGGAAGAATTTATTTCAGTGGTAAAGGTCTTGATTATCCTTTTCAGGTTGGATGGATGCAGAAGAGACAGCTAAAAGTTGTAAAAAAGGAGAGCCAGGTTCAGATAAAAGCCATGATATCAAAACTGAACGATCTTATTGTAAAAGAAAAGCCTGATTTAAAGCTTTCATATGAGACGATCAAAAAAAAATATGCACATGATCTGGTACGTGAACGTCATATAGCTAAAGCTTTAAGAGAGCTGGTCATAACATCATACGCTAGAGAAGAAGAGCAGCTTCATTTTCTTGAAAACCTGTACGGAGGTAAAAAATCAAAAACCGGAATGTTAAATCATGCCGCACTGGAAAATGAGATAAGATCTAATCTTCTGAAAAGCGGAGGAGCAGCTTTTGTTGAGGAGGATGAAAACTCATTCATGGAACTCAAAAAAATCATCAAGATAATTATTAAGGCGGGAGGAATACCCTGTTATCCGGTACTTCTCGATGATACTTCAGGCCACTGCACGGAATTCGAGTCTGATCCTGAGAAACTTTATAATTCACTCAAGCGACTTGGTATTGAATGTATTGAGCTTATCCCCGGGAGAAACGATTCTGACATCCTGCGAAACTTTGTTGAGTTTTTTCACAAAAAAGGATTTATAATAACATTTGGCACCGAACATAATACACCTGAGATGCTGCCACTTACAGTAACAACAAGGGGTTCAAAGCCTCTTGATGAATCATTAAAAAAAATAGCATGGGAAGGGGCTTGTGTTATTGCTGCCCATCAATATCTCAGAGCAGATGGCAGACAAGGGTACGTTTTACCGGATGGAACCCACAGCACAAAACAAATGAGGGAACTTATAAATCTTGGACAATTAGTTATTGAATATTTCTTAAACAAGTACGAAAATGAAACCTGAAATAAAAGAACTGATTGAGATTTCAAAGTACTATGGAAGCAATAAGGACTTTGTAATTGCAGGAGGAGGAAACACATCATTCAAAGATGATGAGACAATTTGGATAAAAGCCAGCGGCCAATCACTTGCCGGACTAAGTGAAGATGGACTGGTAGCTTTAAGCAGACCGAAACTGCATGTGATATCCTCAGCTGTTTATTCTGAAGAATCTGTACTGAGGGAAGAACAGGTTAAAGAAGATCTGTTCAGGAGCATTCTCGATCGCGGAAAAAACAGGAGACCATCAGTTGAGACATCTCTGCATGAGATCATCAACTATAAATTTATCGTGCACCTCCATCCTACCCTTGTCAACGGGATACTTTGCAGCAGAAGTGCAAAAAGTCTGACTCAGAAGCTATTTGCCGATAGTGTTCTTTTTGTTCCTTATACCGATCCGGGCTATACGCTTTTTAAAAAGCTTGAATCAGAGATAATATCATATCGTGGAAAATTCTCCCACGATCCACAGATAATATTTCTCGAAAACCACGGCTCTTTCGTCGGTGCTGATTCAACAGATGAAATCAGGAAGATATACGACGATATTATTCAGAAGATTAAAGAACAGGTAGCTCCCATTTCAGATGTTACAACTTTGCCTTATAATCCGATACTGAATAAAGTTCTTCCAACTATACGAATTCTGCTTTCAGGGGAGCAGCCGGGTATAATCAGGTTTCGCAATAACTCACTGATTGCCAGGTTCTATCAGAACCAGCAGGAGTTTCACAAAATATCGTTACCACTCACTCCCGATATAATCGTATACTGCAAAACAAGGTACTTATTTATTGAGCAATCATCAACTGCCGAAAAGATCCTCGATTCCTTCAGATACCAGTTGCCACACTTCATAAGTGAATATGGTTACTTACCCAGGGTATTTATCATAAAGGACATGGGTATATTTGCTATTGGTGATACTTTTGCAAATGCAGAAGCGTGTCTCGACGTTTATGAAGACCTTATAAAAATAAGTTATTATGCATCTCTTTGTGGCGGCATAAAGTTCCTTATACCGGAACAGGTCTCATTTATTGATCAATGGGAAGTTGAAAACTACAGGAGAAAAGCTGTTCAACCGGAAGGATCAGGGAATAAACTATTTAATAAAATTGCCATCGTAACCGGAGGTGCCCAGGGATTCGGAGCTGGTATTGCAGAATCGCTGTTCAAGCTGAACATGAATGTGATCATTGCTGACCTGAATGAGGAAACGGGTAAGGCTTTCGCAGATTTGTTATCTTCACGGAAATCACTGAACAGAGTAATTTTTGTCAGGACAGACGTATCAGATGCTGCATCTGTTAAGGAGCTGATTATTACGACTGTCAGAGAGTTTGGAGGACTTGATATTATTATAAGCAATGCTGGTGTTTTAAAGGCTGGAGGGCTTGAGGAGATGGACGCTGAGACATTCTCAAAGACAACTCAGGTAAACTATAACGGGTACTTTCATTGTGCTAAATACGCGTCAGAAGTAATGAAACTGCAGAATCAGGAGAAGCCAGGGTATTTCACCGATATAATCCAGATCAATTCAAAATCAGGTCTTCGGGGAAGCAATCGTAATTTTGCTTATGCCGGAGCTAAATTCGGAGGGATAGGTCTAACACAATCATTTGCGATGGAACTCGCTCCTTTCAGAATAAAAGTTAATTCCATTTGCCCGGGTAATTTTTATGAAGGACCTCTATGGTCAGATCCCCGCACAGGATTGTTTGTACAGTATCTTAAAACCGGAAAAGTCCCGGGAGCAAAAACCATAGATGATGTAAGAAAATTCTACGAAGATAAGGTTCCAATGAAGAGAGGATGTAAACTGGAAGATGTGATGAAAGCACTTCTATATATTATTGATCAGGAATATGAAACCGGTCAGGCCGTTCCGGTAACCGGAGGGCAGGTGATGCTGGGGTAAATGACACAGGGCAAGGAGTGGTTTTTTTTATTATCAATTATCTTACAATACATGAAGACGAAAGCAGTAAGAATATATGGAAAAAAGGATCTGCGGATGGAAGAATTTGATCTGCCTGAGTTGAAAGATGATGAGATACTGGCCAGTGTAATCTCCGACAGCATATGCATGTCGTCGCATAAAGCAGCGCTCCAGGGGGCTGATCATAAACGCGTTCCTGATGATATTAATATTAATCCCACTATAATCGGACATGAATTTGCCGGTGTGATTCTCGAGGTCGGGAAAAAATGGCAGCATAAATTCAAGTCAGGACAGAAATTCTCCATTCAACCAGCCATGAACCAGATGGGCACTCTTAATGCTCCCGGATACTCCTACCGGTTCATCGGAGGTGATGCAACTCACATTATAATTCCTCCTATTGTAATGAGGGCCGATTGTCTTTTGCCTTATGAAGGGGAAGCATTTTTCCCTGCTTCTCTTTCAGAACCCATGTCGTGCATTATAGGTGCATTTCATGCTAGCTATCACACACCTCCGGGAACATATAATCATAATATGGGTATCCGAATGGGAGGAAATATGGCAATACTCGCAGGTGTAGGACCAATGGGTCTGGGAGCTATCGATTATGCTTTACACCAGGAGAGAAAACCGGGGTTTCTTGTAGTTACAGATATAGATGATAACAGGCTGATAAGAGCATCTTCTATATTTACACCTGAACATGCTGCAAAAGAGGGAGTTCAGTTGGTATATGTTAATACAGGTAAAATGAAAGATCCTACGGGATATCTTCGTGATCTCACCGCCGATAAAGGATTTGATGACGTTTTCGTTTTTGCTCCGGTAAAACCGGTTATCGAACTTGGGGATGCCATCCTGGGCTTTGATGGATGTCTTAATTTTTTTGCAGGACCTGTTAATCCGGATTTTAAAGCTGAGGTTAATTTCTATAATGTTCATTATGCTTTTACACATATTATGGGTACTTCGGGAGGAAATACAGATGATATGAGAGAATCTTTACGACTTATGGGTGAAGGAAAGATAAATCCGGCTATCATGATTACACATGTTGGGGGACTCGATTCCGTAGTCGATACTACTCTCAACCTGCCCCAGATACCAGGTGGTAAAAAACTGATTTATACCAATATATCTATGCCGCTCATTGCGCTTTCAAAGCTCGGTGAATTGGGGAAAAAGAATGCACTATGTGCAGGACTGCATGAAATTATCTCAAAAAACGATTATATCTGGTCTCTTGAAGCGGAAAAATACCTGCTTGCAAATGCTAAACCAATTTAAGGTAAGCCCCCACCCCCCTAAAGGGGGCTAAAACTCATATATACACTGAATTAACCCCACTTCAGGGGGGCAGGAGGGCCTAAGTAGGTACTGTGAAGAGCTAAAAAAATTAGTTACCTATTTTTTAATTTTTCAGCAAATTCCAGAGAAATATAATTCTCATACGATAAACATACATTGGTAGCAAAATCGACACCCATTGAGATAACCTTCGACCACTCCTTCTCTCCCATCTTATCAAGCTGGTCTGAAGTGATCTGATTCAAATAGATCGCCCCCATCATCCCTGCATTGAAATTATCTCCTGCTCCAATTGTACTGATTGGGTTAATTGCTTTCACTGGAAACCTGTCTGCATAACTTGTGGTTCTGACATAAACTCCTTCGGAATTTGCAGTATAGACGAGGCAATTACAATATTTCCTGACAACATCCCATGCTTCATCAGGATTATCTGCCCCAAATATGTTTTTAAAATCTTCATTTGATCCCCTGATCATTTTTGCATTTTGCATATTCTCAATTATCATTGGCATCAGAGTCTCAAGATCAGAGGAGTGTGTTGGTCTGAAATTCGGATCATATATCACAATCGCACCGTTCTCTTTTGCCCTGGTTATCAGATCCATGAACTTCTTCCTTATCTCACTGGTAATAGCATAAATAGATCCGCAAAGGATTATGTCATCCTTCACTATCGCCGGAAAATCAATATTTAACCTTTTTTCAGGATAATCCTGGTAAAAAGTATAACTGGCATCATTTCTTTCATTAAGGAATGCCAGTGCAAGTTTAGTTTTACCTTCTTTAAAATGATCAACATAACCGGTTCCAACTCCATTCTCTGAAAGAAAGCTGTCAATTATTTTACCAACATTATCGCCGGCATATTCACTGATAAAGGAAACGGGTAATCCTATCCTTCCTAGTGAAACAGTGCTGTTAAGCATTGCTCCGCCTGCTTTGGCTGCCTGGGGCTGCTCATTTTTGAAAATGATATCAAAAACTGTTTCTCCTATTCCATAAATTTTTCTCATTTGATCTAAGTTTAGAATGATGTAACGTTGTGAATTTACTAATTTTAAGTTTATCAATATCAAAAGTTCATTTTTACAGAAGTCCTTTTTATCACAAAGGCACAAAGGAGAATAGAATGAATAACTTATTTTTATATTTGCTCAGAATAATAAATACTGTGTCGCATGAAAGCTATGATGCTTACCGGAATCAGACAGATGGAAATGAGGGATATTCCGGAACCGGAACTATTAAATTCAAATGATGTAAAAATCAGAATGTCGGCAGTTGGAATCTGTGGATCGGATATCCATTATTATACACATGGTAAGATAGGCTCTCAAAAAGTAGAGTACCCCTTCTCCGTTGGACACGAAGGAGCAGGAGTAGTTGTGGAGGCAGGTAAATCTGTGAAAAGCGTAAAGCCTGGAGATAAAGTTGCTATTGATCCTGCAATGCCTTGCTATGAATGCGATCAGTGCATATCAGGAAGGCACCATACATGTCGTAAACTGAGGTTTCTGGGTTGTCCGGGTCAGGCAGAAGGATGTCTTATGGAATACATCATAATGCCTGAAAAAAACTGCTTTCCTCTTACCGGTAATCTGACAGCCGATCATGGTTCCATTTCCGAACCTCTTGCTATAGGAGTATATGCTGAAAAAAAATCAGGTGGCACTAAAGATCTGAAAATAGGAATATTCGGATTCGGGCCTATAGGAATGAGTGTTATGCTGGCAGCAAAAGCAAAATGTGCTGATAAAATATTTGTCAGTGATCTTATTGATGAGCGTCTGTCAATTGCAATAAAGGAAGGCGTTGCGATGACCAGCAACCCCGGGAAGGAAAATATTATAGGGAAAATAATGCATGATGAACCTATGGGACTTGATATGGCTTTTGAGTGCTGCGGCAAGCAGGAAGCTATGAATGAAGCTGTTGAGCTTCTTAAACCGGGGGGAAAACTGATTGTTGTCGGGATTCCTGAATTCGACCAATGGTCGCTTAATGTTGAAAAAACACGACGTAAGGAGATATCCCTTCAATTCATCAGAAGACAGGTGGATTGTGTGGAAGAGACTCTTGAAATGATGAAAAAAGGATCGGTCATTATTGAAAATATGGTTACCCATCGTTTCCCTTTCGAAAGAACAAAAGAGGCTTTCGACCTTGTTGCAGCCTATGGAGACGGAGTTATGAAAGCGATGATCGATTTCTGATAATTCGTTGTAGAATGCGTCCCTCAGCTTAAGTAACCATTATTTCTAAAATCCAGAATGAATAAAAGATCATTTCACTGGAGATAATCTTTGATGGTTTAAAAGATATTCCATTCACCTTCACCTGTCTTCAGGAATAATTCAGTAAATATTCTTAATACTCTCGTAATAGGATTTCAGAATATACCAGGCTTTCTTTTTTTCACCATGGTCAGAAATTAATCCCTTACGGTTCCAACCCTGCTGAAATATCGGATGCATTCTTCCCGGTGACCGATAATCTGTCAGTAACCAGGGAAAGACTCCGCATAAATTAGTTATTGTTCCAAACATCACTACCTGATCCTTGTAAATTTGTTCCTGATAGTCTTCACTCCATGAGGATGCCTCATCTTTTGGTCCACGATTATTTCCATAAAGAGCTTCCCCTCCGAATTCTGATATTATCACAGGCTTGTCGTTAACAACAAAATTCCATTTTATATCTGCAGGCTTCCCCTGCCATGGAACATACCAGCCTAAATACTCATTTAATGAAATTATATCAAAATGACGATAAAGTGTATCCCATACATTTAATATATTGTTTTTGTAATCCTCATCATTAATTACCGAAGTTATAAGTCGGGTTGAATCCAATAGCCTGCACTTATCGGTAATGCTAATTAAAGCATTATCCCTGGCTGCAGAAGGGCTGGTCTCATTTGAAAGGCTCCATATTATAACTCCGCAGCGATTTTTATCCCTGCTTACCATCTCATGCATCATCAGATCCATTTTATCTGTAACCCCGGGAGCTGAAAACTCAATTTGCTGATAAACAGGGATCTCGTCCCATACCATTATCCCCATTTTTTCCGCCATTCTGATCATGTTTTCATTGTGCGGATAATGAGCTAACCTGACAATATTGCATCCTGATTCTTTTGCCCATGTTAACAAAAGCAAAGCATCTGATTCTGAAAATGCTCTTGCAGCTTTCAATGGATTTTCCTCATGTATGTTAATGCCTTTGAGAAATACCGGCTTTCCGTTCAGGAGTACTTTTGATCCTTTCGCCTCAATACTCCTGAATCCGATAGCGTCAGAAATAGTATCAGTTTCAGATTGAATAACAATAGTATAAAGTTTTGGAGTTTCCGGTGACCAGAGCTTAAAGCCGGAAGAGAATTTCACTTCTGCCAGACCCTCAGCATCAGATCTGGTTTTATAATCAACTTTCAATTCCGGGATTTTTATACTGATGCTCTGGGAAGAATTGTTCCCGCTTATTTTAACCCATCCAAGAACTTCGCTGAGAGAATGTCTCTTCAACTGAATGAAATAATCACTAATGAATGACCCGTCAGTTTCAATAAGGTTCACATCACGGGTTATGCCCCCATAATTGAACCAGTCATAGCCCAGGCCCGGAATCCCATCCTTCAGTCTTTGATTATTTACCCTTACGATGAGGGTGTTTTCACCTGTCTTAACAAATTTGGTAATTTCAAACATGAATGGGGTAAATCCTCCTTCATGTTTACCGAGCAGATTACCATTCAGATAGACATCTGCAAGATAGTTTACTGCTCCAAAATGAAGGAAAAGTCTTTTAGCTTTGTTAAGGGTATAATTAATAGTTTTCTTATACCATACTGTTCCTTCAAAGTATTTTAGCTCGGCCTGCTGTGAATTAAAATCTCCGGGTACATTGAATAAAGGTCCTCCCTCGAATGAATACTCAATAAAATCGGTTTTTTTATTGGGTTTTTTATCCTGCCAGATCTGTCTCCAATCCCCTGCTCCTGCCGGGTCAACAATAACTTCCCATTTCCCGTTCAGGCTTGTGCAATGTCTTGCAGAAACGTTTGTCATTGCACTTTGTGCAAAGATAGAAGCGACTCCGGAAATATTGAAATAATTCAAAATTCCAAGGAACACAAGCAAAATTAAGACCTTGTTTTTCATGAGTTCATTTTTACTGTTTTTTAAGGATCTCTTTTATCGTTGTAATTCACCATTATCGGGATTACCCGGTTCATCAGGCAGCCGAAATTAATGACCTGGTTTTTATTTTCAGGATAATAATTAATTCATGAATTTATTTTAAATAATTGCGAATAAATAGCTCTCTTGGTTTATAAAAATCTTCCTGCCATGTCTTCGCCAGAGAACCTTCCGGTTGATGATGGGGCCTGTACGGAACAGCATAAATAATCTTCTGCCCATTCGCCTGGTTAAGAGCAGTATAGACTGAAGTTGAAGGGCAAACCATATCAATTAATCCTATTTCTGCATAAATAATTGCTTTTGAATCTTTCAGGATATTTGCAGCATCAAAATATGGCAGTGCTTTCAGCATTTCTTTTTTTGAAGCATCTGTTTCAAATGGCTGGGGCCAGCCACCCATACGCCCATCCAAAGAACCAAACCAGTCACACATTCCAGGAACAATTGCCACAACTGCACTTACTCTCTGATCCAGTCCGGCTGCGATTAATGCCTGACCTCCTCCCTGGCTCTCTCCGATCACGAGTATCCGCTTCCCATCCCATTCAGGTTGCTTTGTAAGAAAATCTATGGTGCGTAACAGGCGTAAATACATGCCTCTGAAATATACCTCATCCCTGTTTTTTAATCCTTGCAGCCAATAGGTTTTAAGTTCACCATTTTCAAGATCCTCATAATAGCTTTCAGGCTGATCATTAAGCATTCCATGTGCATTCAGATCAAAACAGAGAGATCCCATTTTAGCATAAATAAGTGCATTCCTGGGTTCAGAACGGCACCACGAACCTTTAACCCCGGCTGCATGAACGAGAAGCACTATGGGAAGAGTTTTTGGAGCAGCCTTCTCTGGTTTTGCGAAATAACCACGTACGGGTTTTGGACCAATACAATTGACTTCAATTTCTTCACAGCTATAGCCATTATCACTCTCAGTTCCCATAACAACTGCCTTTTTAATATCCATTGGCAGGGCATTTAAACTCTTCTTCAGATTATTCCAATAGGATTCAAAATCATTTGGACATTTTGCACCTGGTTTTAGTTTATCAGGATCAACTAACATGCCTAAACTTGCATTTTCTCCTTTGGCACTTGTCTCAACAATAATTGAACATGGCTTCCCGAATGAACTTTCGTAAATCAGAAGACTATCTTTCCCGATCAGGATAGCTTTTTGACTGAGTAACTGATTGTTATTTTTAAAAACTTTTATATGCAGGCTATCACCTGCCAGGTTTTCTGCAAAAGCCTTCACAGCGATTTTCTGACCCTTTGTGTAAATACCTGACTTATTAGTCTGACTCAGAGTGATATCCTGACTGTAAACAATAATTGAAAAACACGAAAGAATTAGAATAAAAATTGAGGAAAACAGGCATCTTTTCATATTCATATTTTTAATTTGTTTCTTTATTCCTCCATATTTATACACCCCATTCCCTCCCGATAGTTATAGGGACTTCCCCCACGGGGGAAGGGGACCGACCGTTAAGAAATCAGCCCTTTGGCTGATTTTAGGGAGGGGCCAGGTTGAGCGAAGGCCACCGCGGCAGTCTGGCTCCTTCGCTAAAATTGCCAATAAGGCAATTTTTTGACGCTCGGCCCCCTTGGGGGAAAATGAAAGGGGGTACTTATAAATAAAGATAATATCTCTCACGGAAATTATAAAATAAAGACTTTACTGCATATAGGTCATGTCAATAATCAGATTAGTATTTCTCTCCAAAGCGTTTCATTGCATCTGTAAGGATGGTCTCTGTTGCCGTTGCACCTGACCGTGTTGCTCCTGCCGCTTTCATTTTCAGGAGATCATCAAGTGTTCGTACACCGCCGGCGCATTTTACCTGTACAGAAGGTCCGGAATGCTTCCGCATCAGTTCAACATCTGCAATAGTGGCGCCTTTATAATTATAATCACCATTTGGCAGTTTCACAAAACCATACCCGGTCGATGTCTTAACAAAATCAGCTCCAGCCCTGGTACAAATTTCACAAAGATTGATCTTATCTTCAGTTTTAGTCACAAAGTCAGTTTCAAAAATTACCTTAACTATGGCATCGTTCCTGTGACACATATCTGTTACTAACCTGATTTCATTTTCGACATAATCCCAATCACCACCGAGTGCCTTACCAATATTTATTACCATATCTATTTCTGTCGCTCCATCCCGGCATGCCAGTTCCGCCTCAAAGACTTTCACTGCAGTGGAACTGTTTCCGTGCGGAAACCCTATTACGCAGCCTACCTTAACTGAGCTGTTCCTGAGTCTTTGAACAGCTGTTTTTACCGCATAAGGTTTAACACAAACAGACGCAACATCATATGTAAGTGCCACTTCACATTGTTTTACAAGATCTTCATCAGTATGTGTGGGCTGAAGTATCGAATGATCGATCATTTTTGCAAGTTCTTTTACTATTTGCATCTTTAATATTATTTTAAAATATTTTCAACAATGTTCTTAGAATCTCCACCATTCAGGCTCAAGGTTATTTGATTAGGAATTGATTTGTACAATATTATGAAATAAACTTATACTTTCAGGGTATATTTTTATATTTGACCACTATTATCTGATTTAACCAACTCGTATGAAAAATATTAGGAGATTCGTGGAAGAACACAAGATGAGAGCAATTGATATAAATATCCAGCTGATTGTAGATCTGTTTAATACAGACATGTTAAACGGGCTGGATGGCAAAGAAAGCACCTTACGTATGATTCCAACATATATTGAAGCTGAAAATCAATTTCTTACGGGAGTCCCGGTAGTGGCTGTTGATGCGGGGGGAACAAATTTCAGAACTGCGCTTGTTAAGTTTAATACAAAGGGGAAACTTGAAATAAGCAATATGATGAATGCCAGGATGCCAGGTCTTGAAGGTGAAATATCAAAAGCTGAATTTTTTAAAATTATTGCAGGGTATGTAAAACCAAATGCTGAGCTATCTGACAGAATTGGATTCTGCTTTTCATATCCTACTGAGATTTTACCTGACAAAGATGGCATACTTCTGCAATTTTGTAAAGAGGTGCAGGCACCTGAGGTCGTCGGCGAGCTGATTGGAAAAAACCTGCTGGAAGCTCTGGGAATGGAAGAAAAACAAATTGTGTTGCTAAATGATACTGTCGCCACTCTTCTGGCAGGAAAATCGGCTTCTTTTGGCAGGGATTATGACTCATTTATAGGTTATATCCTTGGTACCGGAACAAACACATGTTATATTGAATCCAACAGGAATATTCTGAAACTCAAAAACCTTGATGCATCAAAAAGCCAGATTATCAACATAGAATCAGGAGCTTTTGGAAAAGTTCCACAAACAGATATTGATATTGCATTTGATAAGACAACAGTAAATCCAGGGGATTACAAATTTGAAAAGATGTTCGCAGGCGGCTATTTTGGAGGACTGTGTCTGACAGTTTTAAAGGCAGCTGGAAGAGAGGGCGTATTTACAGCTGACGCAACTTCAGGAATAATGTCAGTGAATGAATTGTCATCTGAGGAGGTTAACAAATATGTCGCAAATCCGAAATCAGCTCACGGCCCCTTGTCAGGCTGTATGATGACCAGAACAGATGAAGAAAATTGTAAAGAAATAATAGAATGCCTGATTGACCGGTCAGCAAAACTTGTTGCAGCAAATATGGCTGCAGTAATTCTAAAAACCAACAAAGGGCAATCTGCGGAAAAACCTATATTGATCACTATTGAAGGGACAACTTTTTATAAAATGCACAATCTGAGAAGTTCCTTTGAAAAGTATCTGAAAGAGTATCTGAAAGAGGAAAAACAACGATATTATGAATTTACAGAAGTTCAGCAGTCAAGCCTTGTCGGAGCCGCACTGGCTGCATTGATTAATTAACAGACAATTATGCAATAAATTTAAAAGATAATCATGAAACTGAAATCAGGGATTTTGGCTATAGCAATATGCTACATCTTCATTTCCTTTAACCCTTCCTAAACATGATAATCTACAAAAGAGGCACAATCAGTTTCTTTAGCTGAAAATCACCCACTGAAATAAAATACTGAGGATAGAACAAAGAAGAAACAATCACCAGGAGGCGGTCCACCTTCTTTCCCATTTTATGCCAATGCAATTTGAATGAAAGAATATTGATTAAATATACTTATCAGGACTAGTCAGGGGTACTGATTAAATATATTTAACCTGAGTAATCAAAAAAAAATCAAAAAGAATATTCTATCTTGGTTTCTGAAAGATGGGGAATTAATCATCATCTATTACTGATTAAACTATGAGTAAAAAGAAACTATCCGGATTAGTTCTGTTCATTACTTTTTCTTTAGCTCTGCTTCAGGTGTTTTCATGTACCAAAGGAAGTGATCCTGGTTTAAGTATTCAGGATGCTTCACAGGTTAGAAACTCCACGGAATCAACTATGACCTTTCATTTAGTTCTCAGCAAACCAACGGCAAACATAGTTACTGTTGAATACGCATTGGTTGATGGAACAGCAGTTTCGCCTGGAGATTTTGTCTCTGTAAAAGGAACTGCATCAATTCCTGCAAATCAAACAGGAACTACAATTGATGTAATAATTAAGGGTGATTCTATGAATGTGCGTCATCCGAATATACAGTTTACAGTGAAATTAAGCAATCCTAAATTCTGTACTCTTACCAATTCCACAGCAAATGGGACAATAATAACTGAAGATGGAACTTATTTGTCAACTGATAATACAGGGTATACCACACCCCTTACCTACCCGGGATATACACTTGTGTGGAGCGATGAATTTTCAGAAAACAATCTGGATTTAAGCATATGGAACCAGGAAACCGGGAATGGAAGCGGGGGATGGGGGAATAATGAACTGGAGTCTTATACTGGCAGCCTGAAGAATACATTTATTTCAAATGGTAATTTAATTATTGAAGCCAGAAAAGAAACCATTGGTGCATTTAATTACACTTCAGGAAGAATGACCACCCAGGACAAAAAAACCTTCAAATTCGGACGGATTGACATCAGAGCAAAATTACCGGTTGGCAAAGGGATGTGGCCTGCATTATGGATGCTGGGGACTAACATTTCCTCAGTGGGATGGCCTGCTTGCGGCGAAATTGACAATATGGAGCTGATAGGTACAAAACCTTCAACTGTTTACGGTACTCTCCATTGGAGTAATGCAGGCGGTTCTCATGCATCAAAAGGATCTGATTTTGAGTTGCCATCCGGCGATTTCTCGAATCAGTTTCATGTGTTTAGCATTGTGTGGGCAGAAAATAATATTCAATGGTATGTTGACGACCAGAAATATCTGGATATTTCTATCTCCGATGTGGGAGCTGGCAACTATCCTTTCAACATGAGCCAGTTTTTTATATTCAATGTTGCCGTAGGAGGAAACTGGCCCGGTTCGCCGGATAATACCACTGAGTTTCCTCAAAGGATGTTTGTTGATTATATCCGGGTATTTCAATAGCATGCACCATGAACCCCACAACAAGACAAAATGTTAACCGAATATAAAGTAATTTTTAAATGAACAAAATAATTGTAATCGGGAGTTCAAATACTGATATGGTGATTAAAACCAAAAAACTTCCTGTTCCGGGTGAAACGATACTCGGAGGAACTTTTCTTATGAACCCCGGAGGTAAAGGTGCAAATCAGGCGGTAGCTGCTGCCCGCCTCGGAGGTAAAGTCACTTTTGTAACAAAAAGAGGTAATGATTTATTTGGCAATCAGACAGTTGGCTTGCTAATGAGAGAAGGCGTAGATACCCAATATATTGTGAAAGATCTTGATCTTCCTTCCGGAGTTGCCTTAATTACTGTTGATTCATATGGGGAAAACAGTATCGTCGTTGCACCCGGATCAAATGGCAACCTGCAGGCGGACGACGTTCCGCCGGCAATTTTCGAATCGTCAAAATTTGAAATACTGCTGCTTCAGCTTGAAATACCAATACCTACTGTTGAATACTCTGCACTTACAGCATCGGAACATGGGATTAAAGTGATACTTAATCCGGCCCCTGCCAGTAATTTATCTGATAATCTTCTTAAAAATGTATGGCTGATAACACCCAATGAAACTGAAACAGAGGCCCTTACTGGAGTAACTATTACAGACCTACCTTCAGCAGAAAGAGCATCATTGATACTTCAGGGAAAAGGAGTGCAAAATGTAATAATAACGTTGGGGGAGACAGGGGCTTACCTTAAGTCAGAAGACTACACCGGATTAATCCCGGGAATAAAAGTTACTCCTGTCGATACAACTGCTGCAGGCGATGTGTTCAACGGAGCTCTTGCTGTCGCTATTTCGGAAGGAAATGACCTTAAGAACGCTGTAATTTTTGCCAACAAAGCAGCTTCAATTTCAGTAACACGCATGGGAGCTCAGGCATCAGCACCTTATAGAAATGAAATCAAATAGCAACCTTCAAAAAAACATTTTCATGAAAAAGATCAGCCTATTGATAATGATAATCCTTACTATGTCCTGCAACTTTACAAATCATTCAGGAGAAAAAAACAATAAAGCAGTTAAAATTATTTTCGACACCGATCTGGGTCCTGATTATGATGATGTAGGCGCACTTGCATTTCTGCATTGCATGGCCGATAGCGGTAAAGCTGAGATACTTGCTACCGTTTCATCAAATAAACACGACCTGGTAGCTCCTTCTATAAATGTTATCAATACTTATTTTGGAAGGAGTGAATTGCCTGTGGGAGCACCAAAAACAAATGGTGTTAATCTCGGATCATCACAGCACTGGGCAGATTCTATAGTTGCCAGATATCCTCATTCAATAAAATCTACTTCTGAAGTGGCTGACGCTGTAGATATATACAGGAAAATATTAAGTGCACAACCTGACAAAAGCGTAACGATCGTCACAGTCGGATTCCTGACGAATCTGAATAATCTCCTTAATTCAAAAGCTGATAATATTTCTCCTCTTACCGGAAAAGAACTGGTAACAAAAAAAGTAAAGAGATTAGTTTCTATGGCCGGAAAGTTCCCTGAAGGAAGGGAATTCAATGTCTTTATGGATTCAACAGCCTCAAAATATGTTTATGAAAACTGGCCGGGGGAAGTCATTTTTACAGGTTTCGAAATCGGTTCAGAAATACATACCGGATTAAAAATTGTAAACTCCGATATTAAGGACAGCCCTGTTAAAGATGTGTTCAGAATAAGTATTCCGCTTTCTCCGGAAGACAAAGAAGGAAGAATGAGCTGGGACGAAACGGCGGCGCTTATCGGGGTATATGGTACTGAAGGCTTCTTCGATACGGTAAGAGGGAAAATTATTATTAATCCTGACGGAAGCAACACCTGGGAGAATAATCCCGATGGCAAACAGTTTTATGTAAAACAGAAGATGCCTATATCTCAGATAAGCGCATTTATCGAGGAAAGGATGATGCATCAACCTGTATTAAAAAAGATTCAATAGTTTCGTGTGTATACCCCACTTCCCTCCTAAAGGGGGGTTAATTCATCAGTCTGATTTAAACCCTTTTTAGGGGGAAGGGGGCAAAAAAGGGATAACTCAATAGGATAAATATTTATTAAGAAATAAACTTATCTATGAAAAAGACAATTACTCTTTTATTGATTCAAGTTCTGATTCTTTTTACGTTTTCATGTAAAAATTCCACGGAAGGCTTCAGGAGTATCAAACCCGAAGTACTTAAAGACAAGATTGCAGGCGGCTGGGCTGGAAAGATGATAGGCGTTACCTATGGTGCTCCAACCGAATTCAGAGCTCAGAGCAAAATCTTTAGCGATACCATAAAATGGAAACCGGCTGACATTAAAGGAAGCTTGTGGCAGGATGATGTTTATGTTCAGCTTACGTTCCTGATGTCAATGGATAAATATGGTATAGATGCACCTGCTAAAAAATTCCAGGAGATGTTTGCAAAAGCAGGATATCCGTTATGGCATGCAAATATGCAGGCAAAAAAGAATTACTATGATAGTATTTTCGTCCCAGCTTCAGGTAACCCGGAATATAATCTCCATGCAGATGATATTGATTTTCAGATTGAAGCTGACTATATAGGATTTATGTGTCCTGGAATGCCACAGACAGCTTCAGCTATTGCGCAAAAAATCGGTCATATAATGAACTACGGAGATGGAGTTTATGGCGGTATATTTGTCGGAGCCCTTTATTCCGAAGCATTTTTTGAGTCAGATATTCTTAAGATTATTCAGCATGCACTTATTTCAATACCGGCTGAAAGCGACTATTTTAAGATAGTAAACGACGTGATTAAGCTTCATGCTCAATATCCAACTGACTGGAAGAAGGCCTGGAAAGAACTCGAAGATAAATGGGGAGATGTAGATATCTGTGGAGCCGGTTCACCCTTTAATATCGATGCGAAGTTTAATGGGGCATTTATTGTTATGGGTCTGCTGTATGGTGAAGGCGATCCTCTGAAGACCCTTGAAATAACCACACGTTGTGGTCAGGATTCCGATTGTAATCCTTCAAATGCTATGGCGGTACTTGGTGTAATAAAAGGATTCAGCGGCTTACCATCTGATATGCAGAATGGCGTAAAAGCCATGGGCGATTCAATTTTCATAAATACAACTTATTCATTTAATTCTGCAGTAACAAGTACTGAAAAATATGCATACAATCTTATCCTCAGAGACGGTGGAAAGATAGATGGTAAAGAAATTATGATTAAGGCTCAGTTACCGGTTGCTCCTATTTCCGAGGTCTCATTTCCGAATGTCGTATTTGATAAGACTGTATCGGTTTTTGACAAAGCCGGATGGTTATTTAAAGGTAACTGGAAACCCTTCGAAATAACTTCAGAAAACGATAAAAAGTTCACGAAACAATCAATGTATACGGAAAAGGCCGGCGACGAGCTAGATATTGATTTCACAGGTACAGGTATTTCAGTTGAAGGCAACTGGTATAAAGATGGCGGCAAGGCCGATATTTATGTTGATGGGAAACTACATCGCAGCATAGATACTTATTATAATTTTGCAAATCAGCAACATACGGTTAGCATATGGCATGTTCTGAACCTGCAGCCTGGTGACCACAAAGTCAGAATTGTTGTAAAGGGAGAAAAACGGCCCGAATCTGCAGGAACCAGGGTTTATATAACATCTGCAACAATTTTTAAAACAGCACCAAAGAAAAATGAATCCTATAAATTCTCTTTTGAAAAATAAACTTCAAACTATAATCTCTAAACTTTAAACTTTTCTAACATGTTCATCCCACAAAGTTACACACTGGCTATAATCCTTTGTTTCATCACAATGATATGCTGGGGTTCATGGGGAAATACCCAGAAACTTACAGGTAAATCATGGCGTTTTGAACTGTTTTACTGGGATTATGTTTTTGGAATTCTTCTGTTTTCTATATTACTGGGTTTTACTATGGGCAGTTCGGGTAATAGTGGCCGAGGTTTTATCCAGGATATAAAACAGGCAGAAGGTCATAATATTCTGCATGCCATGATAGGAGGCGTAATCTTTAATGCCTCGAATATTTTACTTGTAGCTGCTATGGCAATTGCCGGGATGGCAGTTGCATTTCCTGTTGGAGTTGGCATCGCCCTCGCCCTGGGTGTTATAATTAATTATGTTTATACACCGCATGGTAATCCAACTTTACTGTTTGGCGGAGTTGCTATGGTAGTCTTAGCAATAATTATTGATGCCGCAGCATATAAAAAGCATAGCCTGTCATTGAAGAAAGTATCCGGAAAAGGGATTACACTTTCAATTTCTGCGGGTATACTTATGGCTCTTTTCTATCGGTTTGTGGCGAGTTCCATGGTAACAAGTTTTGAAGTGCCGGAACCAGGCAAGCTGACTCCATATTCAGCAATATTCTTCTTTGCTGTAGGTGTTTTTATAAGTAATCTCCTCTTCAATTGGCTGATAATGAAGCAACCTTTTGAAGGAAATCCTCTCACTTTTAAGGATTACGCTAAAGGAACTTTTGATATCCATCTTAATGGTGTGCTCGGAGGAGTGATCTGGAACATAGGAATGTCAATGAGTATTATTGCTTCAGGTAAAGCCGGATTTGCCATCTCCTATGGCTTGGGACAAGGGGCGACTCTTATTGCCGCATTATGGGGAGTATTTATCTGGAAAGAATTCAAAGGGGCAACAAAATCCGTCAACACCCTGATATTTCTGATGTTCGTTGCTTACCTTGCAGGATTGGCATTGCTGGTTTATGCAGGAGCTTGATCACACCAGAAGGATATGGTTTTATGAGTAGTAGTGCCCACTGTCCCGCTGACTCAGGACTTCCCCCTAAAGGGGGACTAATTCCCTAACATTTAGTGAATTATCCTTAGAAATCGAGATTTAACCCCCCTTTAGGGAGGCTGGGGGGCAAATAAAGATAGTGGTTAAAACCCTCTACATCAGATCTTTTTCAAAAGCATCTTTATTAAACTTGAATTTGCCACCAAAAAAATTTATAATTTCCTGAGTATCTGAGTAGGCATTTCCGAGACATGTCGATGCTCCGGGGGACGGCGTTATGTTAAAGATGATTTTTTCTCCTGAAAGTTTTGCTTCACCCATTTCAAGCTTCCTTGTTGTATTGTTTACTATCTGCGGCCTCGTGCCGCCAATCCCTTTGGCATACCGAAGCTCGCTTAATTTCAGAGATGGGACAATTTTTCTTACCTCTCTGATAAACAAACGTTTACCAATATAAGGCAGATCGTAAAGAAAATTAATAAAAATGTAGTTAAGAAGTATCTTATCAGAAGCAATTTTAAGCAAACTAAGTATTGGACTTAACCCCAGTCCGAATGTTTTCCAATACTCGAGAAAGGTTGACGGGTTATGCCTTTCAAGCTGAAAGATTGGTTTTGCAGTAGGTCCAAATCTTGTTATTTGCTCACTGTGGACTTCCGGATCACCATGAATTGCCGCAAAAGGCAGTTTTGGTACCTGTATCGTATACACTTTCCCATTAAGCACCTTGGGCGCAGTGTAGAAACTTCCTGCCATCGATAATATAGCCAGGTTCTTTCCATATCCGAGCGACTTTGCAATCATCAGACTGTGGCCGCCGGCAGCGATAACAACAACAGAGGCCCTGAACTCACCCTTGTCAGTCAATACAGTGTATTGATCTCCATCCTTCGAGATCTTTATAAGCTTGGTATCAAGATGAATATCCAGATTAGGATTTTTTTTCAGGGCATTGTCTACAAATGAATGACAAAGCCTCTTAAAATCAACCGTATAGCCATCTTCTGTCACCAGTGCGAGTATTTCCTGCCCGGGATCTCTTCCTTCGAGTACTCTTGGTTCGATTTTTCCAATCTCATCCCTTTCTATCATTTTCAATTTTGGAAAAAGCTTACTGAAATCGGGATATCTCATTCTCAGTTCCTGAACCTGACTGGATCCGACAGCAAGAACCATCTTGGAGTATTTACTGAATATCTTCTTGCCGGATTGAAGATCTTTTTCACTCTCCAGATATTTCATAACCATATCGGCCATCTGTTTTACAGATCTGGCTTTATCGATTGAGTAATTTGTTTCTATGTCGCCGAAATGAAGGGTCTGGCTATTATTATAAGATGCAGAGTTTACAAGACCAAAATCAGCATATTTTTCAATCAGGGCAATATTCTTAATATCAGTATATTTACTCAAGGTATAAAGCAAGGCAGTTCCGACCACGCCCCCTCCTACAATAAGCACATCATAACCGGTAGTTGTTTCATTCATTATATTATTCTCTCGCTTTTAGGGGAATATACTCGCGTTTACCATAGACATTTTTAAATGCTGGTCTGATAATCCTTTTTGCTGAAAAAGTGAGCTCTTCTATCCTGTGAGTACACCATCCTGAAACTCTGGCAATTGCAAAAAGCGGAGTATAAAGCTCTTTTGAAATATCAAGGCAGGCGTAAACAAAACCTGAATAAAAGTCAACATTTATACAAACCACTTTAGTTGATTTTTCTCCCTTGAAAAGTCTGAACACTTCCGGAGTCAGTCTTTCAACCAATGCATATAGCTCAAATTCATCAAGACGTCCTTTTTCAATTGCCAGTTCACGTGCTTTAGCCTTAAGGATAGCTGCACGTGGATCAGATATAGTATAAACTGCATGTCCTATGCCATATATCTTCCCGGAAAAGTCATTAGCTTTTTTATTGAGAATCTTGAGAAGATGCGCCTTCACTTCCTCCTCATCAGTCCAGTTTTTTACATGAAGTTTCATATCCTCCATCATTTCCAGAACTCTCACATTAGCGCCACCATGCAATGGCCCTTTCAATGACCCGATAGCAGAAGTAACAGATGAGTAAATATCTGTCTCAGAGGAACTTGTTACCCTCATTGTAAAAGTGGAATTATTACCTCCACCATGCTCAGCATGAAGGACAAGCATAAGATCAAGCAGGTCAGCCTCAAGCTTGGAAAATCCCTTGCAATCTCCTTTTATCAGATAAAGGAAATTCTCAGCAGTTGTAAGATTAACCTGGGGATGACGGATTGAGAGGGTTTTTCCTTTATACAAATGCCGCAAAGCCTGATATGAATAGGCAACTATTGTAGGGAACTTGGCAATAATGTTTAATGATTGCCTGATCATATTGTCAAGAGAAATATTATCCGGGTTATCGTCAAGAGTATATAGTCCCAACACTGATCTTGCAAGAATATTAAGTACATCTTTCCCTTTCATAGATAAGATCATATCCTTAACAAAATCGTCCGGAAGAGCCCGTAACGATGCCATGTGTTCCGAAAACTCGGCAAGCTCCTTCTTATCTGGCAAATGCCCGGTTAAAAGAAGGAATACTGTTTCGTCAAAACCATGCCTGTCCTCTTTCTGGAAACCTTTGGTAATATCTTCAATATCTATTCCCCGGTACAATAATTTCCCAGGTATAGCGACCACCTTGCCATCTTCTTTTTTATATCCAACCACATCACCAATATTCGTCAAGCCTACTAAAACACCAGTTCCATCTTTATTTCTCAGACCACGCTTCACCTCATATTCATCGAATAGTGCAGTTTCAATCTGACATGAAGCTCTTACTGACTCCTCCAGTTTTCCAAAATAATTGTTGTCTTCCATAAGAAATTAAATTTTATAGCGTTTGAGATATGATATTAGAAATTATTTCATTGGCAAATTCGGAGGTTTTTAATAAGGTTGCATTATCCATCAACCTATGAAAATCGTAAGTGACTTTCTTGCTTTGGATTGTGCGTTCAAGTGCGGAATAAATGCTTCCGGCAACCTTGTCCCAACCGATGTAGTCGAACATTAACGCTCCGGAAAGTATTACTGAACCCGGGTTCACTTTATCCTGATCGGCATATTTTGGTGCAGTACCATGTGTTGCTTCAAATATAGCATGGCCGCTTTCAAAATTGATGTTCGCACCCGGAGCAATGCCTATTCCACCAACAATAGCTGCAAGCGCATCTGAGATATAATCTCCATTCAGATTCAGAGTGGCAATGACTGAATATTCAGCCGGCCGGGTAAGGATTTGCTGCAGAAATGCATCCGCAATTACATCTTTGATTATTACCATGCCTTCAGATTCAGCATTTTTCAGCATCTCATCGGCAACTTCTATCCCCTGCTTTTCGGAGATCTGCTTATGTTGCATCCAGGTAAAAACATTTTTGCCGAATTCTCTTTCGGCTAGAGCATATCCCCACTTCATGAAAGATCCCTCAGTAAACTTCATAATATTGCCTTTATGAACCAGAGTTACTGATGGTAATTTCTTATTTATTGCATATTTAATTGCCTGCCGTACTAAACGTTCTGTACCTTCAACAGATACAGGCTTGATCCCTATTGATGATGTATCCGGGAACCTGATTGATTTAACTCCCATCTCATCGATAAGAAATCTTCTGATTTTTTCCGTTTCAGGTTTCCCGTTCATAAACTCAATTCCGGCATAGATATCTTCAGTATTTTCCCTGAAAATATGCATGTCAACTTTTTCAGGATTCTTAACAGGACTTGGAACGCCGTTAAAGTACCTGACAGGTCTGTAACAGGTATAGAGATCAAGAACCTGTCGTAAAGCAACGTTTAATGAACGCATTCCTTCTCCAACCGGAGTCGTAAGCGGTCCTTTAATTCCAACAAGATATTCCCTGAAGTTCGCAAGGGTCTCTTCTGGCAACCAGTTTCCGGTTTGTTTAAAAGCTTTTTCTCCGGCAAGTACCTCTTTCCAGTTAATTTTCCTCTTCCCATTATAAGATTTACTGACAGCTGCATCAAATACTCTCACTGATGCTTTCCAGATATCGGGGCCGGTTCCGTCCCCTTCGATGAAAGGGATTACCGGATTATCAGGTACGATTAATTTCCCGTCAATCAATTTGATTTTTTCAGACATTTCTTTTTTTAGATTTTCTAATAATATTTAACGCACTTCCTGCTTTAAACCATTCAATCTGTGATTCATTATAAGAGTGGTTTGCAAGGAAATTTTCTTTTGTTCTGTCAGAATGGGTAAGTGTGATTGTCAGCTGACTGCCGGCAGCAAATTTATCCAGACCGGTTATATCAATTCTGTCATCCTCTTTTATCTTGTTATAATCCTCCTTGTTATGGAAGGTTAATGTCAAAACGCCCTGTTTTTTAAGGTTTGTTTCGTGAATTCTGGCAAATGATTTAACAAGCACAACCTTAACACCAAGGAATCGTGGTTCCATCGCAGCATGTTCACGGGAAGATCCTTCGCCAAAATTTTCCTCTCCCACCACTGCGGATCCTGATCCTGAATCACGATATGCCCTTGCAGTCCGGGGTACGGTTTCATACAAACCTGTTAGTTGATTTAAAATACTGTTTGTCTGATCATTAAAATAATTTACCGCGCCAATCATATAATTCTCGGAGATGTTCTGGAGATGTCCTCTGTACTTCAGCCAGAACCCCGCCATTGATATATGGTCGGTTGTGCATTTCCCTTTGGCCTTAATTAATAAAGGAAGGTTAAAGAAATCTTTTCCATCCCACTCTTTAAAAGGAATAAGTAATTGAAGCCTGTCTGAACTATCGGCAATAATAATCTTCTCTCCATTCTTTCCATGAACCGGTTTCTGATATCCCGAATCTATAGACCCAAATCCCTCTGGTGGGAGGTTCAATCCTTCAGGTTCAGCCAGTCGTACCTCTTTCCCTGCTGAATTAATCAATGTATCTGTTATGGGATTGAAAGTCAGTTTACCAGAAATGGCAATAGCAGTAACTATTTCAGGTGAAGCTACAAAAGCATAAGTGTTTGGATTTCCGTCGGTGCGTTTCGCAAAGTTCCTGTTAAACGAATGAATAACTGTATTGACCTTCATATTTTCGGCATCTTTGCGTGCCCATTGTCCTATGCACGGACCACATGCATTTGCAAATACTTCACCGCCAATTTTTCTGAATAATTCAAGGAAGCCATCCCTTTCAGTAATTGATCTTATTTGCTCAGAACCAGGTGTAATAGTGAATTCCGATTTTGCAATCAGCTTTTTGGCCAACGCATCTTTAACCACCGATGCAGCCCTTGATAAATCCTCATAGGATGAATTGGTACAAGAGCCTATGAGACCTACCTCAACGTCTACAGGCCAATGGTTTTTCACAGCTTCCTCTTTCATTCCCGAAATAGGAGTAGCCAGATCGGGAGTAAATGGACCGTTAATATATGGTTCAAGTTCGGCCAGGTTTATCTCTATATACTGATCATAATATCTGGCCGGATCAGCATATATCTCATTGTCGGCTGAAAGATGTGCCTTGTTCTTCTCAGCAAGGTCAGCTACAACTTTTCTTCCTGTTGCAGTAAGATACTCCTTCATTGAATCATCAAAGCTGAAGATGGAGCATGTAGCTCCTGTTTCTGCTCCCATGTTGCAGATCGTAGCTTTTCCGGTACAGGAAAGTGATTCTGCACCTTCCCCGAAGTATTCAATAATATTACCTGTTCCCCCTTTTACTGTCAGTAATCCGGATATCTTTAAAATTATGTCTTTCGCCGATGTCCAGCCACTAAGCTTACCTGTTAGTTTTATGCCAATGATTTTTGGAAATTTCAATTCCCACCCCATTCCGGCCAGTACATCAACGGCATCAGCACCACCAACACCGATAGCGATCATTCCAAGTCCGCCGGCATTGGGGGTGTGTGAATCAGTCCCTATCATCATTCCTCCTGGAAATGCATAATTCTCAAGAACTATCTGGTGAATTATACCGGCTCCTGGTTTCCAGAATCCTATATCATATTTATTACATACAGAACTCAGAAAGTCATAAACTTCTTTATTAGTTATTCCGGCCGATTTAAGATCCGCTTCAGCACCCGATTGTGCAAGGATAAGATGATCGCAATGAACAGAAGTAGGTACCGCAGTATTCTCCTTTCCTGCCATCATGAATTGCAATATTGCCATCTGTGCTGTGGCATCCTGCATTGCTACCCTGTTGGGCAGAAAATCAACATAATCGACTCCTCTGATAAACGCTTTTGTCTGATCCTGAAGAAATATATGGGTGCATAGAATCTTTTCACTTAAGGTCAAAGGGTGTTTCAGTTTTTTTCTGATTTCCAGCATTCGTGAGTCCAAATGCTTATAGAAAGAATCTATCATATCAAAATCAAATATCATAAAGCGCTAGTTTTTAATAGTTTATTCCCTTATTTGTCCATTTCCTTCAATAATCCATTTGTAGGTAGTCAAAGCCTCAAGTGCCATCGGTCCTCTTGCATGTAATTTTTGTGTCGAGATACCTATTTCAGCTCCAAGTCCGAATTCCGACCCATCAGTAAATGCCGTTGAGGCGTTTGCATAAATGGAAGAAGCATCTACCGAATTGTAAAACAACTGAATATTGCTTTTGTTCTCTGAAATGATTGCCTCACTATGTTTTGATCCATAGTTAGATATATGGTCTATTGCATCTTCAAATGAATTAACAGTTTTTATCGCCATTTTATAGGAAAGAAATTCAGTTCCAAATGATTCAGCGGTAGCTCTTTTAAGAAGTTCTGAAGGGTATTTACCTCTTAAAGTTTCATAAGCTTTTTCATCTGCATATAAAATAACGTTTGAATCCACACAAAGACCAACGATGTAATCAAGATCCGCCAGACGTTTTTCATGTATAATCAGACAATCCAATGCATTACAAACGCTTACCCTCCGTGTCTTTGCATTATTGATAATTATCCGGCCTTTCTCTTTGTCACCAGATTCATCAAAATAGGTATGGCAGATTCCTGCTCCTGTTTCTATTACCGGTATAGATGCATTATCTCGTACATAGTCAATCAGCCCCTTGCTTCCACGTGGAATTATCAGGTCTACATATTCCCTTGCATTTAACAACTGCGTAGTTTCCTCGCGCCCGGGAGGAAGTAGTATCACAATGTCCTGGTCTATTCCGTTTTTCTTAAGGATATCCCTGATCAGCGTTACAATCACAGTATTCGAATTGATTGCATCGCTTCCACCTTTAAGAATACAGGCATTGCGCGATTTCAGGCAAAGAGAAAAGACATCAAAAGTGACATTTGGTCGGGCTTCAAAAATAACCCCGACCACACCAAATGGTACCGATATCTTTGAGATGATCAATCCGTTTTCTCTTGTATTTTTCATCAGCACATGACCTACAGGGTCAGGCAAGGCCACTACATTGCGGATATCTGAAGCTATGCCTTTAATTCTGTCAGAAGTCAATTTCAAGCGGTCAAACCACGGATCAGTTTCTGCCATCAAAGCCAGATCCTTTTGATTCTCAGATATAATGAACTTTGTGTTTTCTACTGCTGATTCGGCAACCATGAGCAGAATTTTATCAATGACATCACTATCCAGAACATTTAATGCCCGGCTGGCTTTTTTTACGTTTCTGAACAGAGGTGTACAGTCCATCTTTTTAACTCACTGATTGAAAATTCATTTTATTCCTGAAAAGCCGGTCTGCTCTTCTCATTAATAACCATATAATCATAATGGATAAATGGTTTACCAAGCTTTTCACCGATATTGAGCTCTGCTTTTTTTGAGTCATATTGCGACTTGCCTAACCCGATATTGTTTCCATCTTCATCAACAATTCTCACAATATCTCCGCTCCTGAAAAATCCATCAACCCGCGTAATCCCAATCATAAGCAGACTTGTTGCCTTATCATCAAGCAAAGCTTCTTTTGCTCCGGTATTAATGACTACTGCGCCTTTAGCAAAGGTATCAGAATGGGAAAGCCATTTCTTTACCCCTGTTTCCCTTTTACTGCTTGCAATAAATTGAGTATAGGGAATATCCTTTCTCCTTACAATATCGGAAATTATTGAATCACGGGTTCCATTTGCTATAAAAACATCAATACCCTGTGAGGCTATTTTGCGTGCAATAGAACATTTTGTATGCATTCCGCCCCTGCCGAAGCCAGATTTTACTGAAGAGATATATTTATCAAGATCTTCAGAATCATCATCAATTCTGGTAATCAATTTTGTCCCTTTTTTTCCTGGAATTCCAGCATATACACCATCAACATTTGAAAGTATTATAAGCGATTTACAGTCCATCATTGATGAAATAAGTCCTGACAATTCATCATTATCAGTGAACATAAGCTCATTGATAGAAACAGTATCATTCTCATTCACAATAGGTAATACGCGATTCTCTAGCATTGCTGAAATGCAGTTTTTCATATTCAGATAATGCCTTCTGTCTCTGAAACTTTCTTTTGTAGCCAGAAGCTGACCTGCCTGAATACCGTATTTACCGAAGAGAAATTGATAACTTGACATAAGCTTAACCTGACCAATAGCCGCCCATATCTGCTTGGCAGCTACAATATTTGTTTTTTTTGAAGGAGTCACTTCGCTTCTGCCTGCAGCAACAGCTCCCGATGAAATTAAAACAACCTCTATGCCCTGCTTGTAAAGAATAGCTACATCCTCCACAATACGGAGAATTCTCCCGTCATTGAGCGAACCATCCGATTGCGTGATTACATTACTACCAACCTTGATGGCTATCCTGTTAAAATCCGGTTTGATGTTTTTCAATTTATAACTATTAACATACGATATGATATAATCTGTCGCAAAATTAATAGAATATGTGAATATATTATAGGAATATTGAATATTTTAGAATATTCATTTAATCAGGAACTATCGAACTGCAAAGGTTTTGACAGCTGATCTCCCAATAAAATGATACAGTTGTACAAGTTATGAACGAAAGTTAAACAGGAATTAAAAACCTGACATTTATCATGCAATTCTTCTTTTCACAGACATCGATGAAGTTCAATAATGTTAAGATCCCTTGCAGTGCGAATGGATAAGTTTCATCTGGAAATTTAGTACTGGCAGGTCGAGATCCCTTGTCCTAATTCCAAATCATAACATTAATTTATCATAATTTCTCCCTGAAGTTTAGAATCTTCCGATGACGATCCTATAAAATACTTCATCCTCCCTTTTTCCAAAACAAACGACTGTTTATCAATATCCCAGTAAGTCAGCTCGGATGCTTTCAGCGGGATGGACACTTTTACTGTCTCTCCTTTTCCGACAAAAACACGTTTAAATCCTTTCAAAGCTATTTGAGGACGATCCACTTTTGAATCAGGAAAACTCACATACAACTGGGTAACCTCATCGCTTTCAAAGTTGCCGGTGTTCTGAAGGTTGAAAGTAAGATTGACTACTTCATTGTTTTTCACGGAATTTTTATCAGTTTTTAACCCGGAATAAGTGAAACTTGTATATGTTAATCCATAGCCAAAAGGAAAGAGTGAAGCACTCTTTTTGTACATATAGGTCCTTCCGTGCCGGATATTATAATCGAGAATAGGAGGCAACTGATCTATTGAGGATATCCAGGTTTGTACCAATCGTCCAGCAGGACTGACTCTCCCAAAGATCACATCGGACACTGCATTCCCCATTTCCTGACTCGACTGGCTGACATGCAAAATTGCAGGAAGATGCTCTTTTGACCAGTTTATTGCATACGGGAAACTTGATACCATTACCAGAATGGTTTTAGGATTTGCAGCAAATACCAATCGTACCAGATCCTCTTGCTCTATAGTAATTGCCTGTCTGTCAACATCTTCACGACCATCGCTTGGCACATGGTTTTGTCCCCAGCCAAGTCCATAGCTTAACGGATTATTACCTATGCACACAATTGCCACATCACTTTCCTTTGCAGCAATAATAGCAGAATCAGCTTTATTACTGGCTGCAAACCTGATGACTACATTTTCACCAGCTTCATTCTTAATGCCTTGCAAAATACTTACTCTGTAGGGAGGTGTTCCTGAATACCAGTCAGATATGACTGAATTTGCCGATGGACCTATTACTGCAATTGATTTTATTTTATTCTTTAACAGAGGAAGCAGCATATTCTCATTTTTCAGAAGCACTATTGATTTTTCTGTTGCTTTTCTTGCCAGGTCATGTGCCTGTTGTTTTGTCCATGGAGCAATTGTATCAGAAATGCCTATCTCCGAATAGTGATTTTGGGGTGAACTATCCAACAGACCAAGCTTCAGCAGGACTTTGAAATTTCCATAAATCGCTTCTTCAATATCCTTTTCAGTTATTAACCCCTTGTCCATGGCTTCTTTTACCGACGCTTTGTAATCATCAAGAAACATCGTTATCCCGGCTTTGATACATTCCGCTGCTGCTACTGCAAGTGATGTATAATAGGCATGAGTTGTCAGCAATTGTTTGAATGCACCTCCATCTGTTGAAATAATGCCTCTTAAACCCCAATCTTTCATGGTCACGTTTCGTAAAACCGGATTAACTGTACATGGGATGCCGTTATATTTATTGTACGCCGCCATGAAGGCCTGGGATCCTCCTTCAGTAACCCCTTTATAAAATCCATAAGAGTAATATTCGCGGAATAACCTCTCATCAAAATTAGAGCTATTATATGCCCTGTTATTCTCATTGCTGTTTGCCAAAAAGTGCTTCATCAGGGATGCTGTTTTCCAGTAAACCGGGTTATTACCCTGAAGTCCTTTTACATAGGCAGCTACTAGTGTTCCTGTCAGGAAGGGATCCTCTCCGTAACACTCTTCCGTTCTTCCCCACCTTATGTCTCTGCCAAGATCTGCGTTCGGGGCAAAAACTATCAGTCCCGAAATGCCGAAGTTCTTATTCTGGGCAAGATACCTGCTCTCAGTGGCTTCCCAGTCAGCAACTTTTTGAATCATCTCAGGGTCCCACATTTCGGCGAGACCAATTGATTGTGGAAAAGTTGTAGTTGGGGAAGCCTTTGCCCCTTTTACCGCCCAGTTTGCCGGCCCGCTGTATGCCAGACCATGAAGCCCCTCGACTGTATGAGTGCCTTTTATACCAAGACGGGGAACGGTAATACGTGTAGACAAACAATTGATTTTTTCATCTGTTGTCATTAATGAAATAAGGTTCCGGATCCGTTCATCCTCAGAAAGAGTCGTATTCTGAAAAGGATAGGTCTGAGCATTGGTTAATAAGCTTATAAAAACCAAGCCTACAATTAAAACAGCGTTTTTCATTAATAATTTGTAATTGATAAGTAATTATAATCTTCCCAGGAGTCTAAATTACATAATTGTCAGTTTATTTAATCAAAAGGATATCTATAAGTTTATTAAAAGTCGGTCAATTTCTCTATTTTAGTAAGATTATAATCAAATTATAAAATGAAATATCTGATAGCCTCAATCGCATTAATTTTAATATCAGTATCTATTTTGTCAGCACAGGAGATACCTTGGCAGGGAGTATCCGTTGATTTCAGACATGGCAGACTGAAAATATCTGAAAACAAACATTTTTTAATTTTTGAAGACGGAACACCGTTTCTCTATCTGGGTGATACAGGATGGGAATTATTTCATCGTCTGAATATAGATGAAGCCGAAAAGTATCTTGAAAACCGTCGGGCAAAAGGATTTACAGTGATTCAGGCAGTTGCTCTGGCTGAATTTGATGGATTGAATACTCCGAATGCTTATGGCAATAAGCCATTGATTAACAATGATCCGCTTAAACCAGATGAACTCTATTTTGCTTATGTCGACCGTGTAATTAAAAAAGCGGCAGAAAAAGGTTTATTTGTTGGTTTATTGCCGACATGGGGAGATAAAGTTGATAAAAAATGGGGAATCGGACCTGTGATATTTAATAAAAAAAATGCATCCGGATACGGGAAATGGATAGGAAACAGATATAAGGATTTCCAGAATATTATCTGGATTATTGGTGGTGACAGGGATGGTGGTGGCGAAAATAAAGCTATCTGGGATGCCCTTGCTGAAGGAATAAAATCTGTCGATAAGAACCATCTCATGACCTTTCATCCCGGAGGTGAACGCAGTTCTTCCGATTGGTTTCAGGAGAGCAAATGGCTCGATTTCAATATGTGCCAGACAGGTCATGGCCAGCGAAGCTACGCCATCTATAAACAGATAATTGTACATGACTATAATCTTTCGCCTGTCAAACCTTGTTTCGATGGTGAACCACGTTACGAAGATCATCCTGTCAACTGGAATCCTGATGTGCTGGGTTGGTTTAACGACGCTGATATCCGGCAGTCACTATACTGGAACCTGTTCAGCGGATCATTCGGACATACATATGGCTGTCATCCGATCTGGCAGTTTCTTTCACCGGCAAGGGAACCAATAGGATTGGCCAGGCATAACTGGTATGATGTTCTCGATCTGCCGGGAGCTGGCGAGCTTATCCATGCCCGAAGACTGATGGAGTCTAGACCGTTCCTTTCAAGAGTTCCCGATCAGTCTTTAATAAGTTTTGCCTATTTCCCCGAAACTGATTATATTGTCGCCACACGTGGTGATGGATATGCATTTGTATATTTCCCTACAGGATGGAGTGCTGAAATTCAACTTGACAAGATTGGAGCAAAAACAATTAACGCTTATTGGTTCGATCCCCGGAAAGGTGAAAGTAAATTAATTGATTCGTTTCCCGGAACAGGCACACGTAAATTCACTCCACCAACAGGTGGCAGGGGGAATGACTGGGTCCTGGTACTTGATGATGTATCAAAGAATTTCAAAGCGCCGGGTTCCAGATAATTGATAATAAAATAATTTGTTTTTGTTCAAGGCCACCCATTTATGGGATTGGGACTATAAAGCCAGGGAGAATGATGTAATTACTAACTTATTTTACCTTAAGGATTTTCTTAAACGAAAATGGCTTCCCCTCTTCTGTAATTCCCTGAATATTAATTATATAATTTGATTTATTGTCGGAGCTCCAGAATTCAACTCTGGCTTTGCCATCCTTTTCTGCTTTCAGAGATGGATTCCAGTAGAGAGTATTCCTGTAATCAGGAATATGGCTATCCTTCATCTCTTCCAAAGAATAATCGGGTGCAAGAAAAGGATTAACGGGATCAATTACTTTGTATGGGATCCTGATCATATAATCGGGAAGTGATACACAACTGAAATCACCTGTCTTGGTAATTACATTAATTATTCCCGGGAAAAAATATTTCCCGACTAAATACTTTTCCTTAATAACATCAATTTTCTCAACAATTTCAGGTTCCAGATTAGCAATCAACGCAGGATCCTTTATTATTACACCATCTATCATCAAACATGGTGAAGTAACAAACAGATCATCCTCAATACGATATGTTATTGATATTTCGTACATCGACTTTTTCTTTTTCAAAGAAACCCCTGGTAAAAGCTCAAAAAAGATTTCGCTCATTACAGGCAGGCTGATGTAATCTGCCATAACTAGTTCGATATCGGGCTTCCCATAGAATCGGGTTAACTTTAATGGTGCAAAAATCGAATTCAAGGGACTACCTGTCGAAGGATTCCCATATATTTTCTGTACCTGATGGTTCACACTCAATTTAGAAATATAAGACGGGACTGAATTAGTGAGGGAATCTTCTGAAGCTTCAGACTGAGGATATTGATCAGAAAATGAGGATTCAAGAGCAATTTTTCTATTTTTGCCAATATCATCCGGCATGATTATTATGTCTTTAAGCCCTTCATCTATATGAACAGTTAATCTGAAGTTGCCTTCATTGTCTGTTTTGGAATATTGAAATGCAGCTTCTTTTCCAGGCGTACACATTGAAACAAATTCACCTGCACGGACTGAAGGCTGATCACTAGTCACAAGTCTCCCTAGCAGGAAATGATCCTCTTTTTCCATCTGGTATCTAAAATGAGGCAGCTTACCGGATAATATGGCTGTCCAGTCAATCCAGTTGCTTCTTACATTTAAAAGAATACTGTCAATGATTTCCGGCGGAAGCTCCCTGATTTTTCTCCTGATTATTGTATTTTGTCCTTCTTTTTCATATTCAGTGCCTAATACCATAAAATCATCAATATCTATTATTTCTGAATCATTCGTCACCGGAGCAACTGAAATACTTAGGTTCGAAGAATTCAATATTGCGGATGCCTCTTTCCCGGGTTCAATTTCGAGAGTGACTTTATCTCTAAGACCGCAACTGTCAACAGAATTAACGGTGAGATAATGATCCTGTTTCCCCCGAGTATAAATAAATCTTTCTCCAACCGGTTCCCCTTTTGAATTAAATATTGTTATCTGATTTACTCCTGAACCCAATAATTTTTTTGGGATAGAAATTCTGGTAATTTCTCCGATCATCTTCTCGGAACTCACATGGTTTATGTTCCCATGCGTCTGAATAAAAATGTAAAAAAGATTATTGTTTTCCGACCTGAACTTCTCATCAGCATTTATGATTATCTCCAGAATATCTGGTTTCTGATTATTTACCATCAGGGTTAACCCTGTACTTTTAATCTCCGGAATAACATTATTGTCGTTTCCTTTCTTAATTATATTGGCTGATATAAGTTTCCCTTTAAATCTTTTTGGGTTTAAAGTATTATAAACAGTAATGTCTTCAACAAAACAATTATAAGGAAGAAAATTTTTCATCCAGCTTGTATATGCCCTAATTGTATATGTGCCCGAGCTTAGAGTATCAGGAAGAACTATTTGTCCGGGTCCAAATCCTTTATCAATCAAAACACGTTTTTGCACAACAGGTCGGTTTTCAGAATTTAGAAGTTCAAGATATATAATCCTACTGTTTAATGAAGGTTTAAAATTCTGTCTATCAATTAAATAAATATTAAACCAAAGGTTCTCGCCCGAAATATATTCACTCCTGTCAGTATGAATATATATTTCTTCCCGCGGAACAGATTTACAATATGCTAAAAACTTCTTACTGAGATGCTCTGTCATATTTTCGGGAATCTGTCCAAAGATACCCTGCAAAAGCAGGATATGTATCAGAACCAGGAGCGCAGTTTTAAATCTATTTATCATTGAAAATGCTTTCTTCGACATTTTAATATTTATCATCTATCCAAAAATCAGGCTTTACATTTGTTCCTCTCAGAGTACAATCTGAACATTCTTTATGTGTTGTAGCTTCATACCAGGGTATACATGGAAATGAACATACATGAGCTAAAAGAATCCAAACAGTTGTATTTAGTCCAGGAGGATTATCAGTCTGAATAGTATCTGTAACACAATTGGAATATGGATCAATAATCCCTGCAAAATTATCCTGAATGAAAATCCTTTTTGATGATTTTGCCGAAACGCTGAAATAGCCTAATACCTTTTCTTCCGGATTATCAATGCACGTTATGTTGCTTGCAATTGAGGCCGGTATTATATCATAAAGACCTCCTACCTGAACGGCAACATTTTGAATTTTCTCCCAGTAGTTGTATTCATCTTCATTCAGTGAGTATTGATTTGCTAAAATGCTGTATTTTGTTTTCAATCTGTCAGTTACATTTGAAATATAGTTTATTGGAAAGCGGGTTATCCTGGCTTCATTAAAAGCAGCCGTACTTTTTATATTGATATTTTGTGATCTTTCTGATATCCAGCAAGTCTGATTTGGAACAGAAAAGGGAAGTCTTAGCTCCCATGTCTCTGAGAAATCCCATCTGTAGAACCTGCATACATTTTCCGGATCATGAGTGTTAAGATAAATCTGACAGCCATTCACTCCTGCAAAATTTTCGTAAGCCTGCTCAATAACGGTTTTCTCAAAGTAAATACTGTCTATGGGAGGAACAGGCTTCATTTCAACAGGATAAGACTCGTAATTCAGATTATTATTGCTGGTATTTGTGCTTATTTTCAAAGTATAAAATCTTCCGATTACACCCTTAAAAATTTCAGGATCGGTGATATAAGTACCGGCTTTATATTCTTTGAGGGTATAAATATTCCCCTGATCGTCTGAAATCTTCACAATGCATCCGCTTACAGGTCTGGCATCGCTTATTTTTCCCAGTGGAAGTGATCTCGATAATTTAATCGTATCAGTTTCCGGCTGATCATGGATTAATCCCTGAACAACAAGAAGTTCCTTTTCTTCATCAACGGCAGGAATAAATTTTGCAATACAGCTGTTCAGAAGAAGTAAGATTACTATGAATATCTGTGTTTTACGAATCATAACTATTTATCATCCTGCCAGTAGTCTGGTTTTATATTTGTTCCTCTTACAGTACAATCTGCACATCCTTTAATATCTGTGGTTATTTTATATGGTCCTATATGAAATGGTTCATCATCAAGTATCCATACAGTTGTCCCCAACCCGGGAGGATCCTCATAGGGAATTGTATCTTTAGCACACTTATTATAGAGATCAACAATACCTTCAAAATTGTTCTTAATGAAAATCCTCTTCGAGGACTTAGCCGAAACGCTGAAGTAGCCTAAAACCTTTTCCGCAGGATCCTCAATACATCTTATATTGCTTGGAATAGATGCAGGAATAATGTCATAAAGGCCACCTACCTGAACAGCTACATTTTGAATTTTTTCCCAGTAAGCAAATTCATCTTCATTCAAAGAATATTGATTTACCAGAATACTGTATTTATTCTTTAGCCTGTCGGTAATATTGGTGATATAATTTATCGGAAATCGGCTTATCCTGGCTTCGTTAAAAGCAGCAGTGCTCTTGATGTTTATATTATGTGAATTCTCTGTTATCCAGCAGATCTGGTTAACTACCGGAAAAGGAAGCCTTAGCAACCAGGTTTCTGCAAAATCCCATCTGTAATACCTGCAAACATTTTCAGGATCGTGGGTATCAAGGTATATCTGGCAGCCATTCACCCCTTTGAAGTTTTCAGCTGCAGGCTCAATAACCGTTTTTTCGTAGTATATGCTGTCTAAAGGAGGGACCGGCCTCATTTCAACAGGATAGGATTCATAGCTGAGATTACTATTGCTGCCGTAAGTTCTTATGTGCAGGGTATACAATCTTCCGATAACTCCTGTAAAATATGAAGGATAAGTAATATATGACCCTGGCTTGACTTCGCTCAAACTATAGTTGTTTCCCTGATCATCTGAAATATACACACTGCATCCACTTAATGGTCTTGCATCGCTTACCTGACCCAGAGGCAATGATTTTGACAATTTAATAGTATCCGCTTCAGCCTGATCGGTAATTAATCCCTGAACTACAAGAAGCTCCTTTTCCTCATCTATCTCAGGAACGAATTTTACTATACAACTGTTTGAAAGAAGTAAAAGTATTATATATATTATTATCGATTTGTGACACATAATTTATTTAAAAATCAAAGTTTAAGGTCACAGAAGGAATAGCCCTTCCAAACACCGACAATTTGTAACCATTATAGAGATCTCCCTCCTTTTTAAAATATACTGAATACACGTTTTGTCTTCCTAAAAGGTTATATACAGAGAATGTCCAGTTCGGATGTGCTGTTCTGTGCGATCGCAGGTTTCCGTTTACTTTGAAGGAGACATCAAGCCGGGAATAGTCAGGAATCCTGTATTTATTCCGGTCGGAATAATCAATCAGAAGATCGTCATAGATATGATATGTTGAAACAGGATATGTAATTGGTCGTCCTGTGCTCCATGTATAGTTTGCAGAAAAGCTGAAACGGCGCGAAAACATATAATTTAATGTTATCACAAGGTCATTCGGCTTGTCAAAATTTGCAGGGAACCAATTTCCTGAATTGATCATTTCCTCACTGAATGAGCTTATACTTTTTATGAAGGTTCTTGAATAGGTGTAACCAATGCTATACCGGATCTTACCCTCGGTCTTCTTGAGTACCAGTTCCAGACCATAAGCCTTACCCTTTACATTTACAACGTCCTTTTCAATATTATCATCCATAACGAAATTTGTTCCGCCTTTAAAGTCAACCATATTCCTGATTCCCTTATAGTATAACTCGGCTGATGCTTCGAAGCTGTTTTTTAGCAACATTTCGTATAATCCTATAGCAACCTGATCTCCTATCTGAGGTTTCAGATAATAATCACATAGCTTCCATGTATCAGTAGGTGCTATTGAAGTTGAATTTGAAAGCAGATGCAGATATTGTCTGGTTCTGTTGTAATTGATCTTAAATGAACTCTTGTCTGAAATTCTGAAGTTCAGAGATACCCTGAACTCCGGACCTGCATATTTGCTTGTGATCGCTCCGGATTTGAAGTTAAGAGTATCTGTAATAGTCGATTTGCTCTTTGAAAACTCGGGATTGTAAACCATAACCGTTTGGGGACCAAATGAGAAAAAAGATGACATTCTCAATCCGGCATTAACCGACAGAAAATCTGTAAGAATAAATTTGTCATCAATATATAATGCTCCTTCCCATGCCCGTTCTTTTTCTATTGTATGTGGTACGACCAGAGATGAATCACTGCCAGGAAGATAGCTGCCCGGAGTTACGGCATACCGTGTGAGATCAAATCCAAAATTAATTTCATTTCTTCCAAGGAACCAGTTGAAATCCGACTTTAAACCGGTGCTATTTATCTTGTGAGAAAGGACAAAGGCTTCTGCTGGCAGATACTGGCTCGATATGTCGTAATTATATGAACTGTTGTTTAGAGAAATGACTGAAAAAAACCTGCTGCTGAAAAAATGACGCCATTTCAGTGCAACAATATTATTATTATAACTGTAGACAGTGTCGGAATTGAACCTGAAATCGTCGTGACTGGTATAAGCAGACAGTTCTATTTTATTGTTTTTATTGAAATCGTAAGTTATTTTACCATTAAGATCATAGAATGAAGCCCTGCTCTTATGCAAAGCCGGATCTTTGATCAGACCGAATATCCAGTTTGAATAGGTGCTGCGGGCTGTGAGAATATAGGTGAGAGTATCCTTTATTATCGGGCCTTCCAGTGATATATGAGCTGTTATCGGGCTTATGCCGATGTTACCCGAAAATACTTTTCTGTTTCCTTCATTTGTTCCGATATCGAGTACTGAAGAGATTCTGCCTCCATATCTGCTTGGGATCCCTCCTTTGTATAAGGTCACATCTTTTATTATGTCGGAATTGACTGCTGAAAAGAATCCGAAGAAATGTGATGAATTGTAAATAGGCGCTCCGTACAACAGTATAAGGTTCTGATCAGCAGAGCCGCCTCTGACATTGAAACCTGCCGAGCCCTCTCCGACAGACTGAACACCTGGTATTAAAAGGACACTCTTTATTATGTCCGACTCCCCCATCGATGTTGGCAGTAACTTGAAAGATGTAATATTGATCTTTTCAGCACCAACCTCAAATCGTTGTAATGTGACACTTTTCTGAGCTGAAACAACTGTTTCCTTTAATGGGATCAGAACACTGTTCATATCAACATTCAGGTCACCTGATCCAAAAAGATTCAGATTGACCGATTTTTCTCTCATCCCTATGAATGAAAACTGGAGATAGTGAATTCCCCTGGGAATAGTTAATGTGTAGAATCCATATTCGTTGGAGATTGTCCCAACAGAGAGTTTCTGGATGAAAATTGTCACTCCCGATACTGGTTCTTTTGTCTCTTTGTTTCTTATATATCCGGAAATCACAACATTTCCGGGACGATTTTTTTCACCCGGATTACCAATCTCTACAGATGAATTACCTTCAGTACGCTCGGTTCCCGAGGTTGAGTAATCACTCGGTGGCAGAAAATTATTTTCCTTCTCAAGCGGGGTAACTGTAACCTTAACAGCATATTTATTTGTAATTACTATGTTTCCCGATTCTTCGATAATATAGTAAAGAGAGGTTCCTTTAAAAAGATTATCCAGTACACATGATAATGTTGAACAGTTTGAATATTCGCCTATCTTCAGGTCATGCACCCATTCATCCCTGTAAAAGAATTTCACAGAAAAGAGTTTTTCACTTCTGGCCGCAAATTCTCTGAATGTCAAACCCTTAAAATCTTCCGTTACCTTATACTTTTCCTGTGCCCATAAGCTACCCGATAGAAACATTACAATTATGAGAAGAGAGATCTTAGATTTCATGATCAGAGACCTATTTGCTAATATTATCATAATACTGCATTACAGGAATAAAACTATCTGGCATCTTTTCTGATACATACAGCTTATTCTTTTTGATGAAATTTTTTATCAGAGCTTTATCATTGGCAAAAACTTTCAGCAGATCACTCTTGCTGGTTATCGGATAAAAAATATTCCCTTTCACGAAATAAATATGGTTTATCTGATAAAACTTATCATATTTCCCCTCAGCTGCAAGCTTTTCAATCTTCTTATTGTACTCAAGGTAAAGTGCAGTTTTCCCTTTATATAAAACATTAATATATCTTTTGGATCCTTTCAGACTGTCTTCCTGCATCTTGATAAAATGATATGTTTTATTTTGAAAAGAAACAGAAAAACTGTCAACCAGTTCCTTGTTTACCTGAAGTACTCCTCCGCTGTCGGAGGGAGTCAGAATTTCATCTTTCAAGATATCGTACTTAAGCAGGATATCTGAAAATGTCTTGCCGCTTATTGACAAAGATCCTGACAAAAACTCTTTTGAAAAAAGAAATTGATCTCCCTGAACCATGTAAAAAAGGTTTCTCCATATTCTGCCGTTATAAAGAACCTGATTCTCCTTAATTGTATCCTGGCAGCTTACCTTTTCATTGTATTGCAGCGAAAATCCGCGAACAATTCCATATCGATCAGATAAGGCAAAAATGATAAATAAGAGCAGAATAATGGTATAATATCTTCTCATTGAATAGCTACTTATATTTATGTGATTATCAGATATCAGTAATTGATTAAAAAAGTTTTCAAATTTAAGAAAAGTTAATCGTCTCACTTCTAATTTTCTCTATTATATCATGCTAATTGATACTTTCTCAGATATGCTTTGATGAAATCAGCATCCTTCTTTAGTTTTCCGACAATTATTTCCTGTTGCTGAATAAGTGAAAGATTTTCTTCACCCTTTTCAAGTAACGGATATTCAACATGGAGAGTCAGGGGAGCAACTATATTGAGTTCCTTCACCATATTAAAAAAAAGGTCCCAGTCAATCATTCCTTCTCCTAACGGAACTGTAACAGCCTCTGCCTTACCCCCCGATATTTTCCATGTAAAATCCTTAATTGCAAGTGTTCTTATATGACTAGCAATCAGACGCATGCCAATAGTCCATGTATTGGCTCCTTCTACCATTGCATGCCGAACATCATACTGACTCCCCAGAAAATCCGGCGGAATATCACGAAGAAGTTCATGCAAATCCCATACCGGTCCTCCCACCATTAAGCCGGAATGATTCTGATAGCCACCATGAATATTATATTTCCGGTTGAGCTCTGCTATGCCAAGCAAGTTGGTTCTGTATTTCCTGAGCGTTCCCCATATGTCGCTTTTAGAATCATATTCGAACCAGCCTAATCTGTAGTATTTCACACCGGAACCTGCAGCGCTCTTTAAAATCTTTTCAGTGAATGGTTCTGAGGCAGATATTATTCCGGTAACTATCATGTCTGCCACCAGGTGATAATTAGCTGCTTTTTCAACTAGGTTAGGTAATGAAGTTTCAACAGCTTCAGGCTCCACTATTCCTCCATGACGCACAGTTAGGTCGAGGCCTTCAATACCTGATCTTACCGTACATTCACATATAAAATCAAAATCATAACTATCAAGAGGTTTAGAAAACAATCTGATCGGGTAACTCATTTTATCAGATACAGGAATCAATGATTTGATATCCGATAAAAGAGGAACTGTCACACCACCAATTGCCAATGTCGAAATGAACTTTCTCCTGTTTTGCATTTGAATATTTTTTTATGAGTTCAAGATGGTTCGGAGTAATTTCCCTTATCATCTGTTCTAATAAATACTTTCCCTGATGATTTATTATTTGGAATCGTCCCAGAAATCAGGTTTTATAATAGTCCCTCTGTCAGTGCAATCTGCACAACCCCTGAAATATGAAAGTATTTTATAACCGGGCGGAGGCTGAGGATGGTCAATAATTACCCATATTGTTGTATTCAAACCCGGGATATAATCATTGTAACCCACTGATTTATTCTGACAGTTATAATACAGATCAGGCATTCCTCTGAACTTTTCTGTAATAAAAATCCTTTTGGATTTTACTGCTGAGACGCTGAAATAGCCCATTACATTTTCAGAAGGCTTTTCAACACAGGCTATATTACTTGGAATTGACGCCGGAGTCATATCATAAAGACTTCCTACCTGCTCAAGAACGTTTTGCATCTTCTCCCAGTATTCATATTCATTCTCATTAAGGGAATACTGGTTCACCAGGATACTGTATTTCAATAATAACCTGTCGGTAGCATTCGTAACCAGATTGATAGGGAACCTTACAACTTTGTCATCAGAAAGCGAGGCAGTGTTTTTTATTGAGATCTTATCAGAGTTATTAGATACCCAGCATACCTTATTGGAAACAATATAAGGCAGACTGAATTGCCAGGTTTCAACAAACTCCCAGCGGTAAAACCGGCAACTGTTTTGAGGATCGTGTGTATTCAGATAAATCTGGCAACCTTCGCCTGTGGGTGATCCGTCATCTCCGCGTGTGAGTATCACTCTTTCATAATAAACGCTGTCGATTGGGGGTACAGGCTTCATTAAAACAGGTAAAGACTGATAGCTGAGATTATGATGAGCTGAATTAGTTTTAACGTGAAGTGTATATGACCTGCCAACAATACCCTGGAATATTGAATCCGGAACATATGTTCCGGGCACTGATTCATCTAAACTGTATAAGTTCCCAAGATCATCGGAAATATTTACATTGCATCCCGAAAGTGGTTTTGCCGAACTTCTAATTCCCAGTGGCATTGATGTGGATAGTTTTATTGCATTATTTCCAGGTTTATCCGTAATAAGACCTTCAACTACAAGCAGATCCTGGTCTAAACTGGTTTCAGGAATAAACTGCTTTATGCAGCCCACTGACAGGATGATAGAAGTAAAAAAGAGCGTCAGCCGCACAGTTCTAATGAACAAATATTTTATTATCAACCGCTTCACGAAATCAAGTATTTGAAAATAAATTTCATTAAGTATGTTGAATAAATTGAAGAGATTTTATTTTAAATCCAATCACTAATTCATTGTAATCAGATAGGATTTAAAAAGCCTGCAGTCAACAAGGTTATCTTTTTACCTTAATGATTTTATTAACTGAAAATGGTTTACCTTCAGGTGTTATACCCTGGATATTAACTTCAAAATCAGAAACAAAATCAGATGTCCAGAACTCCAAAGTTGCATTACCTTTATGATCCGGTTTTACAGAAGGATTCCAGTAAAGAGTGGTCCTGAAATCAGGGATCCTGCTTTTTTTCTTTTCAGCATATGAATAATCGGGAGAAACAAATGAACAGACCGGGTCTATTACCCTGTAAGGCAGCCTTATAGCATAATCAGGCAAAGTCACATTGCTAAAATCTCCGGCCTTAGTTATAATGTTCACGACCCCATAGAAAAGGTAATCACCAACAGAGTATTTCTCTTTGACGACATCGATAGTTTCTACAAGTTCAGGATCGAGAGCGGCTACTACTCCGGGATCTTTTACTGCAACACCATCAATAAATAATCCAGGAGGTGTATCATATGGTTTGTTATTATTATCAACATCACTAATTGTTACCTCATAACCTGATTTCTTATTTTTGAGGGCGACCCCTGCTAAGAGTTCAAAAAAGACCTCCTGCATAACAGGTAGTTTAATGTAATCCTTCATTTTAATTTCGGCATCAGGCTTTCCATAAAATCTATTTTTTCTTTGAATTGGAGTAAGCGGAATAATAGTATCCCCGGTCGAAGAAGTTCCGTATATTTTCTTTACCTGATGATTTACACTCCAGTTGGAAATATACTCGGGAATAGAATTAAAAGATGAATCAACAGCTTTTCCTGAGCTAAGATATTGATCTGAAAAGGGTGATTCAATTCTGAGATAGGTATTCTTTGCCGTTACATCAGGCTGTATGATTAAATCCTTAATCTTTCCGTCAAGATGAACTTTAAAACTGAAGTTACCTTCTTTATCTGTCTTTGCATATTGAAATACAGCTATTTTGCCAGGAGGTGACATTAAAACAAACTTATCAGGATCTGGTAATTTCCGATCAGCGGTCAATAGTTTTCCGGTAAGATAATGATCCTCATTTTCGATCTGATATTTAAAAACAGGCAGATCATTCTCAAGGATTGCGTTCCAGTTTATCCAGTTACTCATTATATTCTGAAGAAGGCTGTCGATAACTCCGGGAGAAAGGGTGCTTAACTTTTTGTTTTTAAGTTCATTCCCCTGCAATAATCCAAATTCTGATCCCAGCACCATATAATCCGTTATATCGGAAACAGAATGATAATTGGTTACCGGAGCAACAGAAATACTAAAGTTGGTTGAGCTCAATGGTGTTGCCGTTGCCATTTCCTTGCCCAGACCCAAATTGAGAGTTATTTTATTTCTAAGCATGGAGCTATCCTCAGAATGAATTGTTATCATACGATTTTCATTGTCCGGAGTATAAATATATCTTTCGGCAACAGGTAAACCCTTTGAGTTAAAAACAGTTATCTGATTTATGCCTGTGGTCAATTGTTTTTTAGGTATTAAGATTTTTGTCTGCTCCGCTGTTATCAATTCGGAACTCACCATATTAATATTTCCATGAGTCTGAATAAAGAGGTAAAACAGATTACCGTTTTCATTTCTGTATTTATCAACAGTCATCACATTTATTTCCAGAATATCAGGTTTTAGATTATCTACTGTTAGTGAAAGACCTGAATTTGAAGGGACCGGATAATTCATTGCATATGAATCTGACTTTGTTTCTTTTTCAGATGCTACCTTCGCTTTGATTACTTTAGAGCTAAATGCATTATAGATACGAATATTTTTAATGAAGCAATTATAAGGGAAGAAGTTTTTCATCCAGCTGGTATATGCCCTTATTGTATATAATCCCGTACTTAAGGTGTCAGGCAGTACAATTTGTCCTGGACCGCTACCGTCACCCAGCAAAATCCTCTTCTGAACAATAGGGCGATTTTCAGGATTAAGTAATTCGAAATAAGCGATTTTGCTCCCATCAGAGGGTTTAAAACTTTTTCTGTCGATCAAATAAATATTAAACCACATCTCCTCTCCCGATATATATTCATCTCTGTCGGAGTGAATGTAAATTTCTTCCCTGGGAACTGATGCCGAATAATTCTGGAACTTCTTACTTAAATATTCTGTCATATTAACCGGTACCTGACCACATACCGCCTGCAGAAACAATATATGCATCAAAAACAGAATCGCTAATCTTAATTTTTTTATCATTTATAATACTTTCATCGATAATTTGTTACTTATCCACTTGCCAGAAATCAGGTTGTATATTGGTACCCCTTACAGTGCAGTCGTAACACCCTTTTGTGCGTGTGGTTACTCTGTAAGTTGGCGGTGGCAACGGGTGACTTATTATTACCCATACAGATGTATTCAGATAAGCAATTGGACCATTGCCGTAAATAGTATCGGCAATACATACCTGATCAGTATACGGTGTGAGTACACCTGCAAATCGATCTTTAATAAAAATCCGTCTGGATGAACTGGCTGAAACACTGAAATAACCAAGTACTTTTTGATTTGGATCATCCACACAATAAATATTACTGGGAATTGCGGATGGTATAATATCATAGAGGCCGCCTACCTGTTCGGATAAGTTTTGTAATTTCTCCCAATAGAGGTATTCATCTTCATTCAGTGAATATTGGTTCACTATTATGCTGTATTCTTCTCTCAGTCTGTCTGTTACGTTCGAAACTAAGGTCAGTGGATACTTTTTGACCCTGTCGTCCGCGATAACAGAAGTGTTTTTGATATTAATTAAATCTGAATTATTGGATATCCAGCATACTTTATTAGGAACCGAATAGGGAAGACGAAACTCCCAGGTTTCAGTGAACTCCCATCTGTAGTATTTACATTCGTTCTTTGGATCACTGGTATCTAAAAAGATCTGACAACCTTCCTGAGACGCGCTTCCATCCGGCCCATACTGAAAGGCTACTTTCTCATAATAAAGGCTGTCTATAGGAGGCACAGCTTTGAGTTCCACAGGAATTGACTCATAATTCAGAATATTATTCGCATTGTTTGTCTTTATATGGAGAGTATAAATCCGGCCTATAACACCCTGAAAATAAGTCGGGTCTGAGGTATATGATCCAGGGGTCGTTTCGCTGAAGCTGAATACTTCACCCAAATCATCGGATATTGAGACGTCACATCCTGTGATAGGATGTGCTACATTGCTTATTCCGAGATGAAAAGGTCTGGAAAGTTTTATGGTATAAGCTTCTGGTTTATCAGTTATCAACCCTTCTACAACAAGTAGTTCCTGATCTTCTGTAGTCTTAGGAACAAACTGCGTTACACAGCTGCCAGAAAAAAGCATAGTCGAAACTAAAAATATTTTCCAGGTTTTTTTCATTAACATTAGAAATCAAAGTTAAAAGTAATTGAAGGAATTGGTCTTCCAAAAACAGACAACTTGTAACCTTCAACAATCAAATAGTCTTTCTTAAAATATATTGAGTAAACATTCTGACGTCCAAGCAGGTTATAGACTGAAAAGGTCCAGTACGGATGGGCAATTCTATGCGACTTGAGATTTCCACCTACTTTTAAGGAAATATCAAGTCGTGAGTAATCCGGGATTCTGTATTCATTCCTGTCCGAGTATGTCACCACCAATTTATCACTAACAAAATAAGTGGCAATCGGATATGTTATCGGACGGCCTGTGCTCCAGGTATAATTTGATGATAGACTTACACGACGTGAGAAGATATAATTAAATGTAACAACCAGATCATTTGGCTTATCAAAATTAGCCGGAAACCATTTCCCAGAGTTGATAATTTCGTCACTAAACGTACCAAGGCTCTTAAGAAAGGTCCTGGAGTAGGTATAACCTATGCTATAGCGAATTTTCCCTTCAGTCTTCTTTAATACTAATTCCAGACCATAAGCTTTACCCTTTACATTTATAATATCTTTTTCGATGTTTTCATCCATTACCAGGTCAGTGCCACCTTTAAAATCTACCATATTGGTTATTCTCTTGTAGTATATTTCAGCGGATGCTTCGAAATTATTTTTAAACAGCATTTCATAAAATCCTACTGCAACCTGGTCTCCGATCTGTGGTTTAAAATAATAATCACAGAGCTTCCACGTATCCGTTGGAGCAATAGATGTAGAATTTGAAAGAAGATGCATATATTGTCTTGTTCTGTTATAATTGATTTTAATGGAATTTTTGTCTGAGATACGGAAATTCAGTGATACTCTTGGCTCCAGTCCTGCATATTTGCTTATACTCTTACCAGATTTGAAATTAAGAGTATCGATTATAGTTGCTGTACTCTTTGAAAACTCAGGATTATAGAGCATCACCTGCTTGGGTCCAAGTGAAAAATATGACGACATTCTTACGCCAGCATTAATTGACAGAAAATCTGATAGGATAAATTTGTCTTCTATGTACAAGGCTCCTTCCCAGGCTTGTTCTTTTTCAATCCTATGGGGTATAACAAGTGATGAATCGTTGTAAGGGAGATAGTTCCCGGGTGCTATATCATATTTGGTAAGGTCAGCTCCAAAGTTAATTTCATTTCTTCCAAGGAACAAGTTAAAATCAGCTATAAAACCAGTGCTGTTGACTTTATGAGAGAGTACAAATGCCTCTGTCTGAGTATTTTGACTTGAAATATCGTAAACATATGAACTGTTATTTACAGAAACTGAGGAAAAGAATCTGCTGTTGAAAAAATGACGCCATTTTAAAGCAAAAATATTATTGTCATAGCTATAAGTTGTGTCTGAATTGAACCGAAATGAATCGTGACTTGAATATGCTGAAAGATCTATTTTATTATTTTTATTCAGATCATAAGTGATTTTACCGTTCAAGTCATAAAATGACGCCCTGCTTTTGTGAAGAGCCGGATCTTTTATCATACCGAAGACCCAGTTGGAATAGGTGGTACGTGCAGTAAACATGTAGGTAAGTTTGTCTTTTATTATAGGACCTTCCAACGACAGATGAGTAGTTATCGGGCTTATACCTGCGCTCCCGGCAAATTCGTTTCTGTTTCCTTCTTTTGTTCCAATATCAAGTACAGAAGAGATCCTTCCACCGTATCTGCTGGGTATACCCCCTTTATATAGGGTGACATCTTTTATAACATCAGAATTGACTGCGGAAAAGAACCCGAAGAAATGAGATGAATTATAAATAGGAGCTCCATAGAGAAGGATTAGGTTCTGGTCGGCAGATCCACCTCTTACATTAAAACCAGCTGATCCTTCTCCAACTGATTGAACACCCGGAAGCAACAGCATACTTTTTATTATATCTGATTCCCCAAGGGATGTTGGTAACAACTTAAAAGAGGTGATGTTGATCTTTTCCGCGCCTACTTCAAATCGTTGAAGTGTAATACTCTTCTGAGCAGAAACAACTGTTTCTTTTAATGGAATCAGGACGCTGTTCATATCAACATTGAGCTCTCCGGCCCCATAAAGATTCAGGTTGATATTTTTATCCCTCATACCGATGAACGAAAACTGGAGAAGGTGAATTCCTCGAGGCAAAGTCACCGAATAATATCCATACTCATTGGAGATTGCACCCAAAGAAAGTTTCTGATTGAATACTGTTACTCCGGCTACAGGCTCCTTTGTTTCTTTGTTAGTTATATACCCGGAAACAACAACATTTCCCGCTTTGTTCTTTTCAGCAGGATTGCCGATTTCAACCGATACATTCCCTGTTGTTCGCTGGTTTTCTGATGAACTTGAGAAATCTGATGGAGGCAGGAATTTATTGTTTTTGTCTGATTTTGATGTAGAAACTTTAACAGTATAATTATTCGTAATCACTATGTCTCCAAAGTCATCAATATAATAATACAGCGTTGTTCCTTTCAGAATATTATCCATTACACATTGCAATGTTGCACAATCAGGATAATCGCCTATTCTTAGATCTTTTACCCATTCATCCATGAAAAAAAACTTCACAGGAAGAGTGCTTTCAACTTTTGTAACAAAATCCATGAAGGATAAATCCTTGTAATTTGTTGAAATCTTGTATTTTTCCTGTGCTTCCAGACTTACTGATAGGGACAATATTATAATGAGAATATGTATCTTTAATTTCATAAATACAGGTCTAATGGCTTAAACTATCATAATATCTGAGAACAGGAACAAAACTCTCGACAACCTTAGTTGTCACCTTTAACTTATTATTCTTAATGAAAGCTTTAATTTGCGTCTTATCCTCAGCCATTAGTTTCAACAAATCCCTTTTACTGTTTATCTGGTAAACTGTTCCATGTTTCAGGAAGTAGATCTTGTAAGTACGGTAAAACAAATCATACTTATCATCAACAGCAAGTAATTGAATTTCTTTCTTATACTTTATAAACAGAGCTGATTTCCCAGAATACAGAATGTTAACATAACCTTTAATACCGGCAAGACTGTCCGCTGTCATGTTTATAAAACTATATGTCTTGACACCGAAGCTTAATGTAAAACTATCAACCATTTCCTTGTTTAGCTGAAGAATTGAGCCATGGTTAGTCGGAGTTATTATTTCATCGTTGTATATATCATAATTGATGCTCAAATTCTTATATATTTCCCCATTAATTGACAATGACCCAATTAAATAATCGCTGGAAAAAAGGAACTGGTCTCCCTTAACATTGGTATAAAGATTACGCCATACTTTACCATTATAAAGAATCTGGTTTTCTTTAAGCGGACCCTGCTGAACTGTTATATAAGGAAGAGGTTCAGCGACAGCCTGCGCCGGGCAGGTGCCAGGTCTATTTAAAATAGCAAACAAGAATATGTATAGAAGAATTTTTCTGTTCATTAAAAAATGTTACTAGTATTTATGGAATGGGATTTTTATATTACAAGAGTTTTAAAGTGTGGTTAAAGATATTAAAAACTTTAACTCTTAAGTATGATGAAGTATTTAAAGCATCTTGATTTAATAATATTTAATATTATTTAACATTTCAATTATTTATTTTAAAAGCCCGCTTACTTTAAATACGTATGCAAGTTGATTATCGTCTGGAGTAAGTGAAGGTGTGGTTATTATAAGATTTCCTCCATTTTTTTTGATAGAAACAGGTTTCCCGGTTCCCAAAAGAATGACTTGCACTTTATTATCCGAAGTGATTCCTTTCAGCACAATATTATTCCTTGGCCAGTCAAGGCAGATAACATAAATATCTTTACTTTTTTGGGTAAAGAAGATGGTTTTATTTGTTTCCGGATTTATCCCGGTATCTTTTCTGGTCTTTATAAAAGGTTGTGTGCTATAAATTGCTTCACCATTTGTTTTCAGCCAATTCCCCATTTCGAGTAGTCTCTGCTGCATAATGACAGGAATTGTTCCGTCTGCGGCAGGCCCAATGTCGAGAAGTAAATTACCGCCTGCGGATACCGTTGATACCAACAGTCTGATAAGTTGTTTTGGGGTTGAATAATCAGAAAGCCCTTCTGTACGATTATACCCGAATGAGTTACCTATTCCTCTGCACTCTTCCCAGGGATGAGGTGAAGTGCTATCAATTCCTTCTTTATCACCAACAAGCCCATATTCAGTTGTATAAAAGCCTCCATGCTTGCTTCTTGTTTCACTTCCCCACCTGTCATTTACCACAATATTATTTTTTACAGGTGATTCATTGTAAAGCCATGCCAGGAATTCTTCGCTTTTCCAATCTTTGCTCGATTTTTCCCACTCTCCATCGGTCCATAGGATATCAGGCATATATTTGGTTACCAGATCTTTCATCTGAGGTATCATATGTTCATTTACATATGCCTCAGGGTTACTCAGATAAATTGGATTAAACCATTCATAAAGTGAATAATAAAATCCCATGCGAAGACCTTTATTTCTTACGGCATTAGTAAGGTCGCCACAGAGATCTCGGTGTGGTCCTATATCTACACTGTTCCAGTTCCAGCTCTGTGCACTCGGCCAGAGAGTAAATCCTTCATGATGTTTTGAAGTTAGAACGATGTATTTTGCTCCGGATTGTTTAAAAAGTTCTGCCCACTGTTCAGGATCAAAAAGCTCCGCCCTGAACATAGGTGCAAAGTCCTGATACCTGAAATTTGGTCCATAAGTTTTTGTATGAAATTCCTTAAAATGCTTCTGGGTTTTCCCGGGCTGTACCAGTTTATTCCAATACCATTCTGCATATTTGTCGTATACTCCAATGCTGTCTCCTGTGGGTCCCCATGCCGGCACTGAATATATACCCCAGTGAATAAATATCCCGAATTTTGAATCCTGAAACCACTCAGGAACAGCTCTTTTATCGAGCGATTCCCATTCGGGTTTGAAATTCTGGGCATTAAGGTTTATAGCCATAAATAATAAGATGATCAAAATAATATTCTTCATAAAATCCTATGTTTTAAAAAGCACCTCTTCTCATTTTCTAATCAATTTTAATTGTATATTCCGGATTGCGGCAGTTGTATTCCATGAAGCAATGCCAAATGGCCTTGATAATTCAACTTCAGGACGAATAGAAAGTCTTTTATTGGCAATGGTAAAATCGACAATCTTGTCGCTGTCAATCCAGGATCTTATAAGCTCATCAGTAACTATAAGCCGTATATGATACCATCTGTTTTTGTCAAAATTTCTGATAGTGGTGGTTTCGTTTTCCGCGGCGTCTTTGCCATCAATACTTGACAGACCAACAGTTGCACCACCCCATCCTCCAACAATCAGGGTGCAGGGACTCTTTCCGACAGGGAATGTCATTCCACAAAAAAAATCATTCCCGGCCACCCGCATTGCATCAAACGATACCTCATATCCGGTTCTTGGGAAAGCTTTCTTCCAGGTAATTCCGGTACACCCATCTCCCATTCCAAGTATGATCTTATCGCCGGAAACATAGACTGGTCCCTGAGGTCCGAAGTTAGTAATTTCCCATCCATCGAGCGATTTTCCGTCGAAAAGCAATGAAGTGTCATGGATTTCATGAATAATAAATGATTCTTTTTTAACAGATGATTTTTTCTCAGAACATCCGGGAATGAGAATCAGAAAGATCAGTATCACAAAAACTAAAAATGTAAATATATAACTCTCAGAAGCTTTCATTTGAATTACTCCTCTGATTTTTTCAGTTCACGGACAGGTTTATCAAGAATCTCAAAATCAGGCAAAACATTTTTATTATCAGTTGCTTTCAATTGTTCCAGTTTTCTACCTGCCGGTAATACACGACTTTCCCATGAGCCAATTGCATCATTATATCCTTTAAGTGCAGTCTTTAATCCGGCACCTACTTTATCAAGATGATCGGCAAACACATTAACCCTCCCATAAAAATCCATTGCAGCTTCCATTATCTGCAAAGCATTCTCAGTAATATTATGCTGCTGCCACGACATTGCCACAGATTTCAGAACTACAATCAGAGTTGTTGGAGTAGTTAAAATTATTTTATTGTTCATTGCATCCTGAAGCAAAGCCTTATCTGTCATTAATGCTACATTTAACGCCGATTCGACCTCCATGTATAAAACTACAAAGTCGGGCGTATTCTGGAATTGTGACCAATATTGTTTTTTGCTTAGTTTGTTTACATGATCCCTCAGATCCTTGGCATGTTTGGCGAAAAGAAGATTCCTGGATATTTCATCATCGGTTTCCAGCGCCTGCAGATATGCATCCAGTGGTAGCTTTGAATCCACAACAACATGACTGTTTCCGGGCAAATTTATGATCATATCGGGTTTTAAAACTGAATCCTCCCCTTCTGTGTAAACCTGCTCGACAAAATCACAATGAGCTGATAATCCTGAAAATTCTACAACCCGCTTTAATCCAATCTCACCCCATCTTCCCCTGACTCTGGGATTTCTCAATGCATTTACCAGAGCTCCGGTTTCCTTTTGCAAACTGGCATTGGTTATCTGAATATTTGACAACATTTCTGTAACCTGACCAAAAGTTTTTTCTGACCCCTTTTCAAGTTCTTCAATCCGCTTTTTATAGCTGTCTATCGATTCTTTTACGGGTTTAAGCATCTCGGCAATAGCGGACTTGCGCTCATCAAGATTTCCTTCAGCCTCTTTAACATGAGTTTCAAGCTGAGATTTTGCCAGATCGAGGAATTGTCTGTTATTTTGAGATAGTGCATCAGAAGCAGCTGATTTAAAGGTATCTACCATTGCTTTTCTTACCTCTTCCAGACTATTTGCCTGTGCTTCTACCTTCGATTGCAAAACGCTGTTTTGCCTGTTAAGTAAATTATTTTCATCCGCTTTTAAAACCAACTCTTTCTGGTGAAGTGATGTCAGCTTCGACTTTGTGCCAAGATATGCTATCAGGGCACCAGTTACAAGGCCAATAATTATATAGAGTATTATTTCCATTTTCAAATGATCTAATAATTCCCAAATTTAAAGGATTTAACCGTAAAAGCGCCTATAAAAGATTCATTTCACCAATATTACCATTTTTATCATTTTTACTATCTTCGCGGTACTTAATCTAATAAAAAGAAAAGAAAGGGACCAGTATATACCTCAGTATTTACATCCATAATCGAATTAGCTCTTAATCTAAATGATTCCGGCAGCATTATCAAAGAATGCAGGCAATTAATATCCAGAAATATGAAAATTAAAATTGAAGATTATCCCACTTTTGACAAGACTCTCGACAAAAAAGAAACAGAGGAGAAAACAAAAAAAATTCTAAAGAAAATCGGGAAGCTCCAATATAAAATGTATGGACAAAATAAGTTCAGCCTTTTAATTATATTCCAGGGGATTGATGCATCTGGTAAAGACGGAGTGACAAAAGATCTTATTGAGTATTGCAATGCGGTTGGTATAAAAATACACAGCTTTAAGAAACCGACTGAGGACGAATTTGCTCACGATTTTCTGAGAAGGGTGCATGAAGTTACTCCCGGCCGGGGTGAGATGCAGATATTTGTCCGGTCACATTACGAAGATATCCTTGTTCCATCTGTCGAAAAGTACATCCCTGAAGAGATCATTGATCGTCGTTATAATATGATCAACGATTTTGAAAGACTTGTTGAAAGTAACAATACTCGGGTATTGAAGTTTTTTCTTCATGTATCAAAAGAGGCTCAGAAAGAGAGACTTAAAGAGAGAATTAAATGCAAGAAAAAGCATTGGAAACACAAGGATAGTGATTGGGTTACCAGGGAAAAGTTTGATGAGTATATGACAGTTTATGAAAAAGTCATTAACAAATGCAATGATATTCCATGGCATATAGTACCTTCAGACAAGAACTGGCAAAAAACATATATTGTTGCATCAGTCGTTATAAAGACACTTAAAGATCTGGATCTTAAGTGGCCCGAACTTGTTAGTGAAAGATTCGAATCAGGATGTTTCCCAGACTCATCCGACTCCTCTTAAATTCATTGACGAATGTGAGGAGTTGTGGGGAAAAGTAATCGTCTATGATTCAATCAGTTTCTGATCTCTATTCTTATTTAAGTATTTATCCGGATTTTTAAATACTCTGAATTATTATAGTTTTGAATTAATAAGATATTGTAAATCCAGTTTTATGAAAAAACTTCTTCCATTTTTATTATTGGCAGTATTGACCAACTGTTCAACACATGAACCAAAAAAGGAAAATACTAAATCTGTGGGATACATCAGTGAGACAACTGTTAAAGCAGTTATAGATACAGTGAAAGCTTCTCAACCAGCATCTGACATGAGGCTCCTTGAAAAGGGGGTAAAACATGCCGCTTCGCTCTGGAGGCTGGAAGATGGAACTGACAGGGATTTTTCAGAATTTATAAAGAAAAACTATATCTCTGACCCTTCGAAGCGGCGAATTGTCTTCAAAAAGATCAGCGGTTACATCGAGTCGCTTTCAGGGTACAATAATGAAATAACCCTTGACCTACGGAAGACTCTTGATGAGGCCCGGGGTGAAATTGATGAAATTGACCGAATGTTTGGTAACTACTCAGTGGGTTCACATACTCAAAACGATTTTTATTCAAACAAAATAGCTTTTACAATCGCTCTTAATTTCCCGTATTTTACTTTGGCTGAGAAGGAAGAGCTTGGACCTAAATGGAGTCGTGATGACTGGGCAATGGCTAGGCTTGGTGATCTTTTTATATCACGGGTTCCGGCGCAACTTGAACAGGCAGTTACTGAAGCTACAGGAAACTCCGAAATGTATATTGCTGAATACAACATTCATATGGGGCATCTTCGCACTGATGATGGTCGTCAGATTTTTCCTGATAATATGGTACTTCTTTCCCATTGGAATCTGCGTGACGAGCTGAAAGCCGATTATGCTGATAAAAAGAATGGACCAGAGAAACAGGAGATGATATATAAAGTGATGCAACGCATTATCAACCAGGATATTCCTAAAATGGTTATAAATAGTCCTGATTATGAATGGGCTCCTTATTCAAACACTGTGACAAAAGCAGGCGTAAAGGTTCAGGCATCTCCGGAACCAGACATACGCTACTCTCATATAATTAACAATTTCAGGACAAGAAAAGAGATGGATGTTTTTAATCCTGAAATGAACACTTTTATTCTCCGCAATTTCTCTCTGGATATGGAGATCTCTCAAAATGAGGTTGAATCTCTTTTCGATTCGTTTTTGAGTTCTCCTGAACTAATAAAACTTAGTTTATTGATTAAAAATAGGTTAGGCCGCGATCTGAAACCTTATGATATATGGTATGACGGTTTCAAGACAAGAAGCAGTATTTCAGAAGATCTGCTTACTTCAAAAACCGCAGCTCTTTATCCTAATGAGGCAGCATTCCATACCGGAATGCTTTTGATGTTGAAAAAACTAGGATGGTCACCCGAAAGAGCGTCTTACATAGCAGATAAGATAGTTGTTGATCCTGCAAGAGGCTCGGGTCATGCCTGGGGTGCTGTCAGAAAGGGATCATTTTCACATTTACGGACACGTATATCAGATAAAGGAATGGACTACAAAGGATACAATATAGCCGTCCATGAATTTGGTCATAATGTTGAACAGACGATATCACTTTATAATGTTGATAATTACATGATGTCAGGTGTTCCAAACACTGCTTTTACCGAAGCAAATGCATTTATCTTTCAGAGCCGTGATCTGTTCTTGCTGGATATGAGAGATGATAATCCCGATAAGGATAAAATGGAGACATTTGATGCCGCATGGTCACTTATGGAGATCATGGGTGTTGGAATGGTGGATATGAAAGTCTGGAAGTGGCTTTATGCAAATCCCAATGCCACTCCGGTTCAGCTGAAAGAGAGGACGATAGAAATCGCCATAGAAGTTTGGAACAAATATTTCGCACCTGTACTTGGAGTTAAGGACTCACCCATTCTGGCAATTTATTCACATATGATTGATTCACCTCTTTACCTCGCATATTATTCATATGGTCATGTAATTCAATTCCAGATTGAAGAATTTCTAAAAGGCAAGAAATTCTCAGATGAGATTGACCGCATATACAGTCAGGGACGTCTTACTCCACAGCAATGGATGATCGGTGCAGTTGGAAGTAAAATTTCAACTCAGCCTATCCTGAATGCACTTGACAGGGCTTTGAAATGAACTTTTGTTAAGAAGAATGTTTCAGAATTCAGGTTGCAAATTAAATGCAATTTGAATCCCGATACACTTGTTTTTACTTCAGATAAACCTCAAGCACAGGAATTTCCACTTGTGGTTTAAGAACAGGAAGTGAAAGAATAAGATCTTTGTCTGATTCGTCCGACACTCTGTACCTTATTTCAGAAGCATCGTGCAGAAATTGTATGTATTTTACTTTATCAGCCATGTCAGACAGTGTAAGGCTTCCCATTGGATATGTCAGTAAATGAATATATAATCTTTTAGTATTGGCATTATAAGTAAGCAACGTATTCGGAGGTGCAGAAAAACCGGAGGGAGCTTCTGTACATCCATAAATCGCACGATTATTAAATTTCATCCATTCTCCCATAGCTTTCAGCCTCTCCTGAGCCCTGTAATCAAAAACACCACGTGCCGTAGGACCGACATTCAACAGCAAATTGCCTCCTTTACTGACAGATTCTATAAGAAGTTCCAGAAGCTGAGCCGGGCTCTTCCAGGAAGTTTCATCTCGGTAATATCCCCACGATCCTGAGAATGTCTGGCACGTTTCCCATGGGACTTTCTTCCCATTCATTTCAGGCCATTTTGACACCAGCACTTGTTCAGGTGTTGTGAAATCCCATCCGCCTTCAACGTTTTCAAGATCCAGCCGATCGTCAACAATAATTCCCGGTTGAAGTGAACGGGCCAACTTTAACAGGTTTTCGGAATCCCAGTCGTCATGGCCTTTGCCATTCTTACCCGGAAACGAAAAATCAAACCAGATAATACTGATCTCACCATAGTTTGTCAGTAACTCCCTTACCTGATTTTTTATATACTCACGATATTTTCTCATGTCCCTGGCTTTATTCAGCTGTGCATATGCAGAATCGGTAGTCTGCCTCTGGGGATGATTACTGTCAATTGTATAATCAGGATGATGCCAGTCCAGCAGAGAGTAGTAGAATCCTACCTTTAATCCTTCTGCCCTGAAAGCTTCTACATAATCCTTTACTATGTCTTTTCCATAAGGAGTATTTGTTACTTTATAGTCTGTAAATCTGGAGTCGAACATACAGAAACCCTCATGATGTTTTGCTGTTAGGACCACATACTTCATTCCGGCTGCCTTTGCCATTTTTGCCCATTCATGCGGATCCCACATGTCAGGGTTAAACACATCAAAATACTTCTGATACTGGTCGTTAGTCAATCTTTCTGCATTTTTTACCCATTCATGCCGGGCCGGTAAAGCATATAAGCCCCAGTGAATGAACATTCCAAACCGTGCATCTGTCCACCATTTCATCCGTTCGGTTTTCTGAGTTTCTGTTTCTTTGGGGAGCTGTGCTAAAGCGAATTGAGTGGTAAATAATAGTAAAACAAATAAAATCACTAAAAAGTTGGTTTTTGTTTTCATAGGTGTGGTTTTGTATTCTTACAGGGTGCGAATTTTTCAGTAAAGTTAAACGATTAGAACCTAAGTTCAAACTACTTCTTGACTCACAGAATGCAATAATTTCCTTAGAATTTTCTATCTTGCTGATTAAATCAATATTAAATAAAAAGTGCCTGTATGAAACGAATCAGATCATATTCCATCTGGATAGTCCTGATATTTACTATTGGATCTATTCGGATATCTGCACAAACTGAATTAAAACGCAATAATCTGTTCGATTTTAACTGGCGATTTCATAAAGGAGGAGCGATAGGTGCAGAGATACCATCATTTGACGATTCGAAATGGAGTGTAGTTGACATACCTCATGACTGGAGTATCGAAGATTTGCCGGGTACAAATTCACCATTCAACATTGATGCAATCAGCCAGGTAAGCGGAGGTTTTACTACGGGTGGCACTGGATGGTACAGGAAAACATTTACTATTCCCAAAGAATTAAGTGAAAAGCAATTTACTATATTTTTTGAAGGTGTATATATGAATGCGGAGATCTGGCTTAACGGGGAATTCCTGGGGAACCATCCATATGGGTATACCAGCTTCTGGTTCGATGTCTCAGGAAAAATAAAACATGAAAAGGAAAATGTATTGGCAGTCAAGGTTAAAAACGAAGGAGAAAACAGCAGATGGTATTCAGGCTCCGGTATATACAGACATGTATGGCTGAACATGGTTTCAGCAGTACATGTGGCAACCTGGGGTACAAGTATCACCACTCCCGAAGTAACTGAAAAAAAGGCTTTAATAAATATAAGAACGTCAATAGTAAACCAAAGCCAAAATGTTGCAAAAATCACATTGGTTACAAAAGTTTTAAATGCCGGAGGACAGGAACAGGCGGAAGCAAAGACTGAAAAAACAATTGAACCAGGTAAAACCATAGATGTTATCCAGGTGATGAGTGTAAATAATCCGTCGCTTTGGTCAACTGATACCCCGGTACTCTATAAAGCAATATCTGAAATACATGAATCTGAATCACTTACTGATCATGTTGAGACAGAATTCGGAATCAGATCAGTATCATTCGATGCAGTCAATGGATTCCTTCTGAATGGTAAATCATTGAAACTCAGAGGAGGTTGTGTTCATCACGACAATGGGATTCTTGGTTCAAAAGCTTACGACAGAGCTGAGGAACGGCGTGTCGAATTGTTGAAATCAAGCGGTTTTAATGCAATAAGGACTTCCCATAATCCGCCTTCTCCTGCTTTTCTTAATGCCTGTGACCATTTAGGTATGCTGGTTATGGATGAATCTTTTGATATGTGGAAGGAGGGAAAAAATCCAAATGACTATCATCTCTATTTCAGTGATTGGTGGAAAAAAGATATCGAGAGCATGGTTTTTCGCGACAGAAATCATCCTTCAGTAATCCTATGGAGCATCGGAAATGAAATCCCTGACGGGACTAATCCTGAGGTAGTTGACCAGGCTAAAATGTTAGCAGGCTACATAAGGCTGATTGATCCGACACGCCCCGTCACATCTGCTGTTAATGATCTCAGACCCGATAAGGATTCCTATTTTGCAGCTCTCGATGTTGCCGGTTATAATTATGCCTCGGGAGGCGACCATAATCAAAAAAACCTTTACGAGGCGGATCATGAACGATTACCTCAACGGGTGATGGTTGGTACGGAGTCCTATCCACTCGAAGCATTCGGAAGCTGGATGGATGTTCGGGATCATATTTATGTAATAGGTGATTTTGTCTGGACAGCCTTTGATTACATCGGTGAAGCAAGCATTGGATGGAGAGGTTATTTTCAGAAGCAGGATTTCTTTCCCTGGAATCTTGCATTCTGTGGAGATATGGATATCTGCGGATGGAAACGTGCTCAGTCATATTATCGCGATGCACTCTGGAAAGAAAACCAGGTTTCAATATGGGTAACTCCGCCACAACCATCTTTTGCTCTTAATCCGGAAAGACAGTCGTGGTCCAAGTGGCATTGGAATGATGCTGTGGACGATTGGAGCTGGGAAGGAAGTGAGGGACAAATAATGGATGTAACTATATATTCTTCATGCGGTCAGGTTGACCTTTTATTGAATGGGAAATCGCTAGGGGAAAAAGAAACAGATCGAACAACAAAATATTTTGCTGACTGGAAAGTTCCTTATGAACCCGGAACGATTAGAGCAATTGGTTACGCAGGGAAAAAACAGGTTGCAGTAGCTGAATTGCATTCTGCAGGCAAAGCATCACAAATTAAACTTTCAGCCGATAGAAATAGAATCGTGGCAAATGGCCAGGACTTGAGTTATATAACAGTCGAACTTGCTGATAATTCTGGAGTCCGTAATCCTAAGGCAGATAATCAGGTGTCTTTTGAAGTGGATGGGCCAGGAACAATTGAAGGAGTTGGTAATGCCAACCCGGTGAGCCTTGAAAGCTTCATTGCCCCGAAGCGTAAAGCCTGGCATGGAAGGTGCATGGTAATTATAAAATCGAATACCAAGGCAGGTAAGATTATCCTTAAGGCATCTTCAACAGGACTAAGCGCTGCAAGCATAGAAATAGAAAGTAATTAGTATTTAGACAGAGCAAATATCAATTGTGAATTGCCTCGTATATATATGACCGGGAAAATTAAAATGTAATTATGACGTGCTCATTTAAAACAACTACTTATTTTATCTTTGGAAAATCATTTACTAAATCGATGTTATAATGAACAATTAAATTGCCCGGACGTTAAATTTATAACTTGGAATGTTTAAATTATTATTTTTTTAAATGAACTAAATGAAGTTAGAATCAGAAGGAGGAATCAGTAACAGAATCGTATTAGTATTTCTATTTATTTTCTCTTTTTGCATTACAAAGGGGCAACAGTCACCATTAAACCCAGTCTCCTATTGGGTTTTTGTACCCTATATTTACAATCCCGCAATAGTTGGGAGTAAAGATTTTTTATCTATTGGTATAAATGCAGAATTCCAGGGAGAATCTAATGCGCAGCTCATAAGTGGAAACACAAGAATTAAAAAAACCGATTCCGGTTATTTTTCATCACCAGGGATAACTGAATTCAGGAATTTAGGAATAGGAGGATCAGTATATAAAGATATAGACGGTTTATCACGAAATATTGGAATAAGCGGCTCCGCTTCGTATCAAATTCCATTAAACACACGAAGACTCTCCTTTCTGTCTTTCGGAGCATCTGTTAAAGCAGGGTATCATACCATTTCCAGTGATTCTGTCGGGCTGAAGAATTCTTTGAAAAAAACATATTATCCCAATTTCGACCTCGGAATTTACTACTATGGAACTAATTTTTTCGCTGGAATGTCTGCAGTAAATATAATTGGCAGCCCATGGAAACCTGATACTCTCGGAGTTTATAAAGTACCTGTTTCAAAACAGTACTTTTTTACAGCCGGATATAAATTTCTCCTTAGCAAATCACTAAATATTGTTCTGGAACCTTCGGTTTTAGTTTCAGCCACGGACTCTACCTTCAGAAAAATTACCAACAATATCAACCCCATACTTAAACTCTATTTACAGGATTTTTGTTTTGGAGCATCTTTCCACAGTAATTCAGAAATATCATTTTTTGCTCAGTTCAGATATCCCAGATTATTTATAGGAGCTTTATATGAATTGCCGGAAAAAACTGCCTTTTTTAAAAAGTCTCCTGTTGTGGAATTCACCTTAGGCTTAAATATTCAAGCTGACAAATCAAGGTTTTCCAATCATAGTCACTGGTAAAACTTACGATAAAAGTATCGCTATGAAAAGAGATTCTAAAATAATTTTGTTCACCATACTGACAACAATGTTGCTGTCTTCAAACACGCCAGCTAATAATGCCATTAGTGATGTCCATTTAAATTTAACAGATATTTTACTTTACGACACTACAAATGCAAAACGATTCATTGAAGTAGATTCCTTCAGACTGCAAATAATTCCACCCTCTTCCGGAGTTCAGTTTTATAAAGATGGAATTGTATTCCTCTCTTCATCTAAGAACGAAAGTAAAATGCCAGCAAATCACCTTTCCTTCGGTAATATTGAAGCTTATTATGCATCTTTGGGTGATTCTGCTCTGGGCAGACACGTGCTCTTTTCCTCAATATCATCATTTTCTTATCCATGTGAAGCAATGACATTTAGCAAGGATTATAAAACAATCTATTTTACAGGGATTCCAAAAAAAGATAAAAAAGAAAAGATCTTCATGGCTAAATTTGTCCCTGACAGTAAAAATCAGAAAGATTCTGTCATGCAAATTATACCCCTGAGCTTTTGTTCGGATAATTATAATTATTCTCATCCGACTTTATCTTCTAATGGAAATACATTGATATTTGCTTCTGACAGGGAAGGTTCATTAGGTGGTATGGATCTGTTCATATCAAGGCGTACAGGTGAAAACTGGTCTCTGCCTGAAAATCTTGGAGAATCTATAAATACTACTGGAAATGAATTTTTCCCCTATCTCGATTTGGATAACAACTTATATTTCTCTTCGGACAAATTACCCGGGTATGGCGGTTATGATATTTTTAGCTGCAAATTCAACGGGACAAACTGGGGTAAACCAATTAATCTTTCTGATGGCATAAACTCCGAGAAGGATGAAATTGCATTTACTATAGATAAAATTGACAGTAAGACTGCTTTCTTTACCAGAAGACAACTATCAGGGAAAAAGGAAATGCAGTTGTTCCGGGTCACCATGACGCAGCAAGCTGCAGATAAGAATACATCAACACTCTCATATTTATTTAACGGGAAGTCTGAACCCAAAACCAGCTTTATCGCAGCCACTTCTGAAGCCGATTTAAAACCGGCCGCATCAGAAACTTCAAAGAGAAAGTCTGCAACTGAGTCAGTAAAGAAAGAAGAGGTTATAGTGCCTAAAGCATCGTCCTCAAAAAAGAAAATTACTGAGAAAGTCACTTCTACAAAACCTGCTCCAAAAGCCACTGTTGCTGAGAATAAAACGGTTGAGACAAAGTCATCCCAACCAGTAACTGTTGAGCAAAAAGAGGTTGTCATCTACAGAGTACAGCTTCTTCCAAACTCAACTCAAAAAAAATCTAAAGAAATGGAAATAAATGGTAAGAAATATAAATTATACGATTATCTATATCTTGGGACTTATCGTTATACAATAGGAGAATTTAGTACATTATCATCTGCAGTAGAATTGCAGAGGATTTGCAGACAGTCGGGTTATCCTCAGTCGTTTGTTATTGCGTTTAAAAATAATATAAGGTCATTAGACCCCAAACTATTTAAGTAGAAGGAATTATTGAATGGAATATAGTTGAGTTATGAAAAACGAAAAGTATCTGGTTAGATAAATACCATTTTATCCTTTACAACCTGCTCCTGATCATTAGTCCCGTATAGCTTAATGCCAATGCTTGGAATGGCAAGTTGAAATATATCCGCTATCGGGAAAAAAACATCCTTAATGTCCTCAAACTCTTTCATCTCATCAAATTCATCAAGTGGCAGATACAAGTGAATGATTAAAACATAGTCAGGTTCATTTATTCTGACTAGTACTTTAAGAATTTTTGCAAGCCATAAAGATGATGAGGTGTTATAATATTCAAGATTTAGTCTGACATTTGTAGTTGGACGCGCATGAAGGATATATTCTGTAACCCATTCGAGAACAGGCTCATAAACTTTAGCTGCATTTTCAGGGATTGACTTTCCTGAAAAAATAAAGTCACCTGTGAATGGATTCAGTTCAATTTGTGGAGTCTTGGGTGTTTCTTCAAGTATTAAACTCTTAAAATCTTTCATTATATTTTTTTTGATGACTCAAAACAATACGAAATAGCAATTAATAAATAATCTTCAAATTTAAAGTTTACTTTTATACGTTGTCAGATCTTAATCAAAATCTGAATGCCAGTCATCAATTAATATAACCTCTTCATAAATATATTTAACAAAGTCATGATTAATCGAACAGACTTTCATAAAGTTTAATAAAATTTCAAACTACTTTTAAGCTTTTAAGGTTAGTGGAAAATAATTTTATAAAAGATGAATCAATTTTTTTAAATATATCTAAAAATAAGAACTATAAGAGCTTTATTTTACTGCTTATAATTGAATAATTGGGGCAAAAAATAGTGTAATCTGTAAATATGTTGAATTTTCATCCAAATTTTGGCATCATTGGTCAAAAACCTTATAATTTAATTTCAGATGTTTTTAACACTTTAAGTTCTTGTTATTATCCTGATTTGCTGATCTTTATATTTACTAAACATGATAAAAGATTAAAATGCATAAAAATCGTTTATAAATTTCATTTATTTTTGACGAAACAACATATTTTAGCTATCAATGGAACTTTTTGATTGACAACAATCAGTTTTTCATTGACTAACTAAAAATCAAAAAGACCTTCTTTTCCCACTTCAAGGGTTCTACCTATTGATTGTGTTTATCCAAATGTCTAATTTTATTTTCTGAAGTTAAAGACAAATTTAATGAGAAACAGAATTACGATAGACAAACCAGATGTTATTAATAATCAAAGAATTAATGCTCTGGTTAATTTGACCGGTACTTCAATAGATTCGGGAAGGAATAATCCTGTCCTGAGAATCCTCACTAATGAAGGTTGTGATAATTTTGTTAAATATATTGAACATTTAGACCTATCAAAGGACCCTAACATGGTAGTTCTTTCTTCGCTACACCATTATTATTATGACGCAGAAGAAATGACCAACGTCAATACAATTATTAACTTAAAGGAACTCAACCAGATAAAGCAACTTAAAGATTTTCTCCATTCAATCTTTCGTATGCTTCCGCCTAATTGCAATTTAATCGGATGTTTTGTAAACAATAAAAAGCAGAAGGGCTTTGTTTTAAATACAGGTCCCTCAGACTCTTATTATAAAAGGAATTCTGATGCTATTGAAAATGGGATTGCTTCAAGCAGCCCACTCTTGAATATGTTATATAATATGATAGATTCAAAGACCAATAAATACATGTCCGAAAGGAGCGTTTCTTTACTTCTGGGAGAACATGGTTTCAAATTATTGGACATTACTGAAGTCGATGGTCTTACATATTTCTGCGCTCAAAGCCTTCGGACTGCTGATAATTAATTATATCAGAAATCATTATTCACGATTTTATTGATCATTTAATCAGAACTTATTTATCATGAAGTTTACCTGATAATGGATTTTATTAATTACCTGGATCGTCTTAAGATAATTCCATTTTTAAAGAAATGGAAGCTTTTCGGTATATTGCTTGGTTCGATTGATATACTTGCCATTGTACTTGCTTTCCAGTGTGCTTTCTATTTAAATTACCATGCAGAGGAAGCTTTCTTTTTCTTAAAAAGCAGAACCCTTAAGTTATTTATTTTAATATTGCCTTTCTGGCTTGTGATTCTCTATTTAATTCGGGTAGCTGAAATTCCAAGAACAAAACGATACAAAGTACTCTTCTATCAGTATTTCCAATCTACTGTATTAGTCGTAACTCTTCTGCTGATTTTTTATTTTGTTTTTAAACTCTATCTTATTTCTCGTCTGTTCCTAATAGAGTTCGCGCTTTTTGGATTACTGTTACTCTTTCTTGTCAGGTCATTGGAATATAAAGTATTCAAAATTTACCGGGCAAAGGGTTATAATTATATTAACGTTGTTATCATTGCCGACGATTCCTCTATGGCATTTATTGAAAGTCTGTTGTCAAATAAGGATTGGGGATACAGGATTATCGCAATATTTACAGGATCGGATAAAATTAAAGAAAAATATGAAAAAGCAATAATTCTTCTTCCTGATGAGTATTTGAGTGTACTTAATGACCTCATGGAAGTTGATATTATAGACGAAGTATTTTATTTTAAAGCCAAGGTGATTCCGTTAGAGGTAAGAGATATTGTTCGGTCCTGCGAAGAATTAGGTGTTGTATTCAGTTTAAATTATACTGATCAGAATAATAAGCTTACAAACGCTATAAAGAATGTTGTTGGAAACCAGAAGTTCCTGACTTTTATAAATATACCTCATAATTCATTTGCTTTAGCAATTAAGAAAATTATGGATATCGTTGGATCTATCTTACTGATAATATGTCTGTCTCCTATATTACTAACCATTTCAATTTTGATAAAAATCACATCGAGAGGGCCTGTCATATTTAAACAGGCAAGAGTCGGATTAAGAGGCAGACAATTCAACCTCTTTAAGTTCAGGACAATGATTATTAATGCAGAAACTCTTAAGAAGAAACTGGAAGCTGATAATGAAGCAGACGGACCTGTATTTAAAATTAAAGATGACCCGCGCGTTACCAAAATCGGAAAAATTCTCAGAAAAACCGGGCTTGATGAGCTGCCTCAGTTATTTAACATTCTTAAAGGTGAAATGTCGTTGATTGGTCCCCGTCCTCCACTTCCAAGCGAAACAGTTCAGTATAAGCGCTGGCAGTTAAGACGTCTTTCAGTTAAACCAGGACTCTCCTGTTTCTGGCAGATCAAACCTGATAGAAATAATATTAAATTTGAAAAATGGATGGAATTGGATTTAGCTTACATAGATAATTGGTCGCTTCGATTAGATTTTATAATTTTACTGAAAACTATAAGAACAGTTTTTCAGAGAACAGGCTTGTAATTATTTATAGATATACCTTATGTCAAATAGAATGAAATTTAATTGTATTAAGACGGTTTTTATAACAATGGTCTTTCTAACGGTCTCATGTGTTCCCGTTAAACAGTTATATTATTTCAATGATCTTAATGAACTCCAGGAACCCGGAGTTAATCCCAGAACACAGAAACTTATTATGCCGTTCGACAGGCTTTATATTAAAGTGATAAGTATTGATCCGCAAACAAGTCAGATATTTAATGCTTCCGAAGAAATGAGGAGCGGTTCGAATAATGGTATTCTGGGTTATCTCGTTGATGAAGCAGGTAATGTGAATTTCCCTTTTGTAGGGAATATTAATGTTGCTTCTTTAACAACATCAAAGGCTTCGGAGAAAATTCAAAAAGCTTTAAGTGACTATGTTTCCAATAATCCTTCGGTAACTGTTAAATATATTGATAACCAGGTTACAGTTATGGGCGAGGTAAAACAACAGGGTGTCTTTCCATTTATTCAGGATAAACTAAACATTTATGAAGCTTTAGGACTTGGAGGAGGAATAACCCAATACGGAGACCGTAAAAAAATCATTCTGATCAGGAATGAAGGTGCCAAGATAATGCATTATCGATTAGATCTGTCAGATTCAAAGATTGCGGGTAAGGACTATTATTATATTCTTCCTAATGATGTGATTGTAGTTGAACCATTGAAAGCTATTTCTTCAAGTTACCAGAATATTACCTATACAACAATACTCAGTTCAATTACCACGCTCATTGCTGTTCTCCTTTTTACAAATGTCAAATTCTAAAACAATCAATTTTAAATGTTAAATCAAAAAGAATCCACTCCCGAACCTTATAGTATTAAGGAATTCCTCCTAGCAGCTCTCTCATACAAATATTTTTATATAGCCAGTTTTGCAATCTGCCTGATTATAGCATTTTTGTTAGATAAGACTTCTCCGACTATATATGGTGTAAATTCGATAATAGGACCAATCGAAGATAAGCGTCCTACTTTACTTGGATCGAACAACCTTTTTAGTGACATGGGAGCTTTATCACAGGCCAGGAATCTCGAAAATGATATTAATAGTCTGAACTCATTTAGACTGGTATCCACAGCAATAAAAGAGCTAAATCTTGAAGTTGGATATTTCACAGAAAGGAAAATAATTCTAAAAAAATCACACCAGATCTATTTGGAATCTCCTTTCACGGTAAATATCGATAAATCGCATATCCAACCCATAAATGTCAGGATTTATGTAAAGATTATTGATGACAGGTCATATAGAATCAAATCTTCAGGAGACGACGTAACACTCTACAATTATGTCGATAACGGAACTGTAAGCAACCACAATGTACTTAAAATTGATACTATCTGTAAATTTAATGAAACCGTACAAAATCAATATTATAAATTCTCCATTACTCTGAATAAAGATATTTACTTATTTAGTACCAAAGATGAAAGTCTTACATATTTTGAATTTTATCATCAGGATTTACTTGCAAATGATTATCTTACAAGACTTAAAGTTGAACAAGTCAGTCTTAAATCTTCTTTAATAAAGGTCTCTTTTCAGGGAGAAAATCTAGGATTGGCAATTGACTTTTTGAACAAATACCTTCAATCCTATCTTGGAGATGATCTTTCAAAGAAGAATAAAATCGCGCAAGCAACTAGAAATTTTATAGATACACAAATTGCCGGTATATCTGATTCTCTGAGTAAATCGGAATCCAAATTAAAGGATTATCGATCAACAAACCAGGTTACCGATCTCAGTTACCAGGGACAACAGGCTTTACAAGAGATGAAAAAAATAGAATCAGACTTGTCAACTCTCCAGGTCCAGCAACAATATTATAATTACATTTTGGACTATTTCAATAAGAATAAAGATATGGCACAAATTTCTCCGCCATCTTCAGCAAATGTCACTGATCCATTGATGAACACTCTTGTACTTGATCTGTTGTCACTCAATACTCAAAGATCAACTCTTCTGAGCAATAATACCGGAAAAAATCTTTTCCTGGGGCAGATAGAGAATAAGATCAAATTACAGAAACAGGCAATTATTGACTATGTGACAAATAATCTGAACACTCTGAACCTAAATCAGAATGAACTGAATTACAGGGCTGAAAAGCTTTCAAAGGAGATTTCAAAACTGCCAAGGACTGAACTGAATATGGTAAGCATGCAACGTAAATTCAATCTTACCGACGCCATCTATACATTTCTTCTTCAAAAACGTTCAGAAGCAGAAATTACAATGGCCTCAAATATTCCTGATTATGAGATCCTTGATTCAGCACGCGAGACAGCAGCTACCGTCCTTTCACCCAGGAAAAAGCTAAACTTGTTAATAGCATTGTTTCTTGGAGGATTGTTTCCAACTGCTTTTATAGTGTTAAAGGACTTCTTTAATGAAAAGATTACAAGAATTCGTGAAGTTGAACAATTATTAGGTAAGCCTATTTTAAGTGTAATTTATAGGAATTCTTATCAGAACGAAGCAGCTGTTTATGAATCACCAGGATCCCCAATTGCAGAATCCTTCAGAAATTTAAGAAGCAGCTTATTTCTGAGATTCAAATCAGAAGATGTAAAAGTGATACTGATCACTTCATCACAACCTCAGGATGGAAAAAGTTTTATTTCTTTTAACCTTGCAGCATCCATAGCTTCTGTGGGATATAAAACAATTATTCTGGATTGCGATTTAAGGAGACCTACTCTGCATCTAAAATTCAAAGAGGTTAACACTTCCGGTCTTTCCAACTATATGATAGATCATGTTGCCAAAGAAGACATCATTCGTGACTCTTTCATTAAAAACCTCTCTTTTATTCCTGCAGGACCAATCTTACCCAATTCCTCAGAATTGATTGAATCAGGAGTGCTTGATGAACTTATTGATTATCTTAAAACAAAGTACGAATACATAATAATTGATACAACTCCTTCAGGCATAGTTGCAGATGCTGCCCTTATGATCAAATATTCCAATATTAATCTTTTAATCATAAGGAATAATTTTACACGCAAAGATGTTCTTAGTGACGTCCTGAACCTTTTTAAGACAAACAAAGTTGAGAATTTTGATGTAGTCTTTAATGATGTGAATATAAAGGAAAGCAGGTATGGTCGTTATAATAATTACTACAAAAAAGCTTGAATACAGAACACAATCACTCAATAATATTTAAAAATGTACTTTTATGAAAGATGATACACTGATAATTAAAGAAAAAGTTAAAAACTATGTTCTGCAGGCGGTTTATGCCGAAAAAGAAAAAATTAAGGATGATTCTCTGATCTTCAAAGAAGGATACTTTGATTCAATGGGATTTATGGTGCTAATCGCATTCATCGAGGAAGAGTTTGGAATAAAAACAGATGACAGCGACCTCTTAGAGGAAAACTTTGAATCAATCAATGCTATAAGTGATTTCGTAATTAGAAAAAAACAATAATCGATCATGTGTGGGATCGGCGGAATAATCGATTATAACTGCAAAGAAAATAATAAGAGCGTTGTTGAAGCAATGCTTCGCTCAATAAGTTATCGCGGACCTGATGAAAGCGGCATTTATAATTCCCCAATTGCCGCCATTGGTAATGTCCGGTTAAGTATAATTGATATTGAAGGAGGACAGCAGCCAATATCTGACCGTTCTGGCAGATTTTGGATTGTTTTTAATGGTGAAATATTTAATTATAAAGAACTTAAAAATGACCTTGAAAAAAAGGGAATTGTTTTCCAGACTAAATCTGACACGGAAGTTTTAGTTCAGCTTTATGCAGTATATGGTAAAAAATGTCTGAACTTATTAAACGGTCAATTTTCTTTTGCTATATGGGACAAACAAAAAGAAGAACTTTTCGTGGCAAGAGACAGAGTTGGAATTCGTCCTTTCTTTTATAATCTTCAGGATGGCGTATTTTCATTCGCTTCTGAAATAAAAGCATTGTTCCAACAAAAGAGAATAGCCCGTGAGTTTTTTCCTGAAAGCTTATCGCAGGTTTATACCTTCTGGACTTCAATTACTCCAAATACTGTTTTTAAGGGAATTTATGAATTGCCTCCCGGACATTCTGCAACCTTTAACCGGTCTGGATTGACGATTGAAAAATTTTGGGAATTAAGCTTTCATAAAGCTGATTCAACCCTTTCGTTTCATGATGCGATGGACCGTTTTAATGAATTATTTTCCGATGCTGTAAGAATCCGATTGAGAGCAGATGTAGAGGTTGCAGCATATTTAAGCGGAGGAATTGACTCAAGTGCAACTGTTGCATATATAAAAGATATAGAACCTGGAATACTCAATACCTTTTCTATAGGCTTTGAAGAGAAAGATTTTGATGAGAGTGCTTACCAGAACGAAGCTGCAAAGTACTTTAATACAACTCATAAATCAATGACCTGTTCTTCTAAAGATATCGCAGATGCATTTCCAAAAGTTATCTGGCATTCTGAAACACCTATCCTCCGTACTGCTCCCGCACCTATGTTCCTTCTTTCTAAATTAGTCAGAGAAAGTAAGATTAAAGTGGTAGTAACCGGTGAAGGGTCAGATGAAATCCTGGCAGGATACGATATTTTTAAAGAGGCAAAAATTAAAAGATTCTGGGCTTCCCAGCCCGATTCAAAGATCAGACCTCTTCTACTGAAAAAACTATACCCCTATCTGAGCCAGATGAAAGATGTAAATCCTAAAATGCTCAAGATGTTTTACGGTTATAAACTGGAGGATGTTGAGAATCCCTTTTATTCTCATTTATTACGTTGGAATAATTCAAATCACATTAAAAAACACTTTTCAGATAAAACAAAAGAAATTCTAAATGGTTATTCCGTTTTGGACGACTTGGAAAAGAGGTTGCCTGAAAACTTTGACTCCTGGGAGCAGTTATCAAAATCAGAATGGCTGGAGACTACTGTTTTTATGTCAGGTTACCTGCTCTCTTCCCAGGGCGACAGGATGGGGATGGCTAACTCTGTAGAAGGGAGATACCCGTTTTTAGATTACAGGGTAATAGAATTTTGCTCCTCATTACCAGCAGATTATAAACTGAAGGGACTTAATGAAAAATATTTGTTAAAAAAGCTTCTGAGAAACAGAATCCCTGAGAGTATTCTTAAACGACCCAAGCAGGCTTACAGAGCGCCAATTAAAAGTGTTTTTTTATCAAAAGAATCTTCTGAATATGTAAAAGAAATGCTATCTGAAGCTTATTTCAAGAAAGTGAATGTTTTTAATTATGATTCTGTTGCCGGGCTAATATCAAAAATAGAAAGCACAGGTGTCTCATCTGAAATAGATAACATGGTTCTTAGTTCAGTTGTTTCAACTCACTTACTCCATTATCAATTCATTGAAAATCACAATGATGAATATAAAACAGGAGAATTAAAGAATCTTAAAATTGTTGACGATTTCCAAATTAGTTAATGATTTTGTTAAGGGAATATTGATGATTGAATAACAAGAAAAATTAAACCAAAAGAGGGCCATTCTTGGAAAACGATTTGATTATCTTTACAAATAGTTGGATTATATAACTTTAGCTTTGATTACGTTGTCTTATTATATTTGAGTTATTAATATAGAATTAAATTACTATGAGCCCAAAAAAACCTTTTTCAAAAGATATTATTCTTTTAAATGATGTAGAAGCTGTAACTAATAAAATAATTAGTAAGCTGCAAGATGATGTACTTCATAATTTAAAACGTCTTGGAGCAGTAGTTGGGACAAGTGGAGGCATTGACTCTTCTGTTTGTTTGGCGCTATCTGCAAAAGCATTTGGTCCGGAAAAAGTTCTGGCTGTTATGATGCCTGAAAAGGACTCTAGTAAGAATAGTGAAGAGCTTGCAAGAGAACTTACAGCCAAATTTGGAGTTAGAACTATCAAGGAAGATATCACCTCAGCCCTTCTGGGATTCAAATGCTATGAAAGACGTGATGAAGCAGTCAGACGAGTTTTCCCGGAATACGATCCCAAAACACATAAAATGAAAATAGGAATAAAGCAGAGTGGACTTTCCAACAACCTCCCTCCTGTTTTCTCACTTACAATTATTGACAGTAATGGTAATCAGGAAGATAAAATACTTCCTGTCAAAGAGTATCTTACAATTGTTGCGGCTTCAAATTTTAAGCAGCGCTCAAGAATGTCGATGTTGTATTTCCATGCGGAATCACTCCATTATGCTGTCATCGGAACACCAAACAAACATGAGCAGGAACAAGGTTTCTTTGTAAAATATGGTGATGGTGGAGCAGATCTTATGCCAATAGGGAATCTCTATAAAACCCAGGTTTACCAATTGGCAAATTGGCTTGGAGTACCAAAAGGGATAATAGACAGGACACCCACTACAGATACTTATTCAGCAGAACAAACTCAGGAAGAATTCTTCTTTCAGCTTCCTTATGGACTAATGGACAGGTATTGGTACGGATTTGAAAACGGATATTCACCGGAAGAGGTCGCAGAGGTAATGGGAGAATCAAAAGAAAAAGTTATTGCATTATTTAGTAACTTTGAAAGAAAGAAAAGAACTACAGATTACCTGAGAATGTCTCCTCTCCGAGACTATTACGGAAGTTAAACTGAACCAGATTAAAAATAAAGGTCACAAGTTGTAAAGCTGATTGATCGAGATGTACTGACCCTCTTATAATTGAGTTGGTGAAATTATTGAGTTTATTAGCAGATATTGCCCGATTTAGGACAGAAAGTGTCATTGTCAAAAGTTAAACTTTAGATAAAGAATTCTTAAAGCTAACGAATCTACAATATGAATGCATTTGACTATTTTTTTGAAAAGACATCCGGACTTGATAAACATTTTCTTGTTGGAAAAGAGAATATATCATTTAAACAACTCTACGATTCTTCCCTGAATCTAGCTTCCTGGATTGAAGAGGAAGTTGGCCGGAATAAACATGTTATACTTGCCTCGGTAAATAATTTGTTCTTTATAACATCTTACCTTGCAATTATTAAATCGGGGAATATATGTATTCCACTGGATCCCAATATTGAAAAGGAGAATTATGATTATATTGATAAATTGACAAATCCGGTTCTTATTTTCACCACACAAGATATTGAACGAAAGCTTAATCTTCAATCAGATAAATGTATATTACCTCATACTGTTTATGAACATCAGCCAAAAAACAAGACATTAATTGATAAAGATTTTGACAAAGAAAAATGTGCTGAGATCATTTTTACATCCGGTTCGACCGGAATGCCAAAAGGGGTTATGATCTCTCATAAGAACCTGATAGCAAATACCGGATCAATAGTTGAGTATCTGAAATTAAATCAGGATGACAGGATGCTCGTAGTATTACCATTCTATTATTGTTATGGCCTTTCTCTTTTGCATACTCATTTGCGAGCAGGAGGCTCTGTTGTCCTTAATAATTCGTTTATCTTTCTTGGAAATGTAATCAAAGACATTAAGGAATATAAATGCACAGGTTTTGCAGGTGTTCCCAGCCACTTTCAGATTCTTCTCAGAAAATCAGATTCTTTCAAAAAAACTATTTTCCCTGATTTGAAGTATGTTACACAGGCCGGGGGAAAGTTAGCGCCGATATTTATTGATGAGTTTCGGGAAAGCTTTCCTGAAGTTAATTTCATAGTCATGTATGGTCAGACTGAAGCTACCGCCAGGCTCTCTTACCTGCCACATGAATTGTATGAAAAGAGAAAAGGATCAATGGGTAAGGGTATTCCTGGAGTTGAACTAATTGTAGTAAATGAAAAAGGGGAAAGAGTAAAACCGGGAGAAACCGGTGAAGTGATAGCCCGTGGTGATAATATTATGACCGGATACTTTGCTGATGATGAGGGCACAAAGAATGCATTAAGGAATGGATGGCTTTATACGGGTGATCTCGGAACTGTTGATAAGGATGATTACATTTATTTAACAGCGCGGAAAAAGGAGATTATAAAAGTTCGCGGAAAACGGATAAGTCCGAAAGAGGTAGAAGCGGTTATCCTCGAGATAACTGAAGTAATCGACTGTACTGTTGAGGGAATTGAAAACGAAATTGAAGGGGAAACGCTGAAAGCAACAGTTGTTATAAGGAAAGACGCCATAGATAGGATTACCAAAGAGTTTATATTGCAGCATTGTTCGAAACATCTTGCGCTATACAAGATTCCTCGTGTTTATGAACTTAAAGAAGAATTGACTATTAGTACAACCGGGAAAAAGATTAAGAGATAATTCGGGAGTGTAAATAATTTTGTGTAAATGAATTGGTAGCTGAATTAGGGACCCCAACCGGTCTGGAGCCGGAAATCGAGCTCAAAGTCCGGTTGGTTAAACAGAAATTGTATAATTTTAACC